>ERZ857521.327-NODE-327-length-74938-cov-9.213119_pt1 | contig 74938 bp, 52 predicted proteins | sample MGYA00519701_ERZ857521 | MGnify/ENA primary metagenome ERZ857521 (study PRJEB31778, sample SAMEA3449346) | human gut metagenome | biome: human gut; feature: human-associated habitat; material: faeces | place: United Kingdom | collected 2010/2012 ...
AACGAAATTCCTACTCCAAAACAGATTCTGATGCTACATTTATGCATATGAAGGAAGACCCTATGGGAAACGGGCAATTAAAACCGGGATATAATCTACAAATCGGAACCGAAAACCAGTTTATGGTCGATTTTGGACTCTACCCTAATCCTACAGACACTCTTACATTGATTCCTTTTGAAAATTCGTTTCATGAACGTTATAACCGTTTCCCATTGGAAGAGGTTGCCGATTCCGGTTATGGCTCGGAGGAGAACTATAGCTTTATGGCAGAAAACGGAATAGAAGCATATGTCAAGTACAATTTCTTTCATAAGGAGCAAAGAGCAGACAAATATGTGACAAATCCTTTCAAACAGGAAAACCTATATTATAACAAGGAGAAAGATTATTATGTTTGTCCCATGGGGCAACATATGAAGCGGACAGGTGTAAGGCATTCTAAAACTGAAAGTGGATATATTACAGAAAGCATTGCCTATAGGGCTGCCAGATGTGAGGGATGTCCTCTCAGATGTATGTGTTTCAGCTCAAAGTCACCAAGACGTACCATAGAAGTCAATCAAAGGCTGAAAGAATACAAACAAAAAGCGCGTGAAAGGCTTACCTCAGAGAAAGGTATCAAACATAGAGGGCAAAGATGCATAGAGCCTGAAGCCGTCTTTGGACAAATCAAATACGACATGGGATACAAAAGGTTCAGGCATTTTGGAAAAGACAAGGTCACAATGGACTTTGCCTTCTTTGCCATTGCTTTTAATATAAAGAAAATGTGTGCTAAAATCAAAAATCAGAAAATGACAGACAAAAATTATCAAAATATAAGGGTGGCATAAGCCATCTACAGCACATTATACCACCAAAGGCATGGACATAGGAAAAACATAAATCATACTCTATGAAAAATGGCAAAACGATGATTATATAACGAAAAAGAGGATGCATCATTTTGACACATCCTCTTTTTATTGTTTGTGTTCTTTTTTTACCAGAACTTGTTCTGCGAAGGGTTGTATTCGAACCCCACCGCTTTCAGACGGTTCACGATATCTTCCTTGCTCACGTTCAGGTCGGCACAGAGTGCGTCGAGCGAAGGGTAATAGTCTCTCAATTTCATGTTGATGAAGCTGAACAGCATCATCGGGTCTTTGGGTAATTCCATATTCTGAACTTGTTTTAACGAATTCTTCTTTTTTCGGGGTGCAAAGTTACGGCTTTTATTGTTTCCTTGTACTTATCCGATTGATAATTTATTTGTTATCTTTGCAAGGCTATGTCAACTAAACGAGTGATAGAAGATAAAGATTTCCGTCGCATTGTGATTGCCACCCGCCGCGGGGCAAGAAACATCACGATGCGGGTGAAGCCCGACGGCTTGTATCTCACGGTGCCGCCTTACAGTAAGACCGACAAGGTGCTTTCCACATTGGAACAGTTTCGGGCTGATTTGCTGGAGCGTTTTCGCCGGGTGGCCCAGCAGCCCTTGGATTTTAATTTCCGGATAGAAGCCGATTGTTTCCGTCTGTCGCTGGAACCCAGCCAGCTGAAATGTTTTACCGTGCGGCTACGGCCCTCGGGCGAAGTGACGGTGTTTTGTCCGGCACACACCGATTTCTCAGACGAGGCCGTGCAGAAGCTGGTACGGGCAGCCATTGTGCGGGCCCTGAAGAAAGTGGCCTCGGAATTTCTGCCTCCCTTGCTGAAAGTATGGGCCGAACGTTTCGGCCTGACCTACCGGAAGGTACGGATTACGGGGGCCCGTTCGCGATGGGGCAGTTGCACGTCGGCCCGTACCATCAGCCTTTCCTGCTATCTGATGCTGGTACCTTCCCACCTGATTGATTATGTCATCCTGCACGAACTGGCCCACACGAGGGAGATGAACCATGGCCCCCGTTTTTGGGAACTGCTGAACGATATGACAGCAGGGCAGGCCTTGCGTCTGCGTGCGGAACTCCGTCAATTTCATCCTTCTTTCTGAGACATTTAAAAAGAAGGAATATTGTGTCTTTTATACACTTTTTTAATGTAAATTTGTAACGGAAAAGGTTAGGTAAAAAAGATTGTGTGAATGAAAAAGAGTTTGTTGGCGTTGGCTTCCGGTACGTTAGGACTGGGTATCGCCGAATTTGTCATGATGGGAATTCTTCCCCATGTAGCTCGTGATTTAGGTATTAGTATTCCTCAGGCGGGACATTTTATTTCGGCCTATGCCATCGGCGTGTGTGTGGGCGCTCCGTTGACGGTGCTGATTGCCCGTACACGGCCCTTGAAACAGATTTTGCTGGGACTGGCCGCCCTGTATGTGATAGGAAATCTCTGTGCGGCGCTTTCGCCGGGCTATTGGATGCTGTTGCTGATGCGTTTCGTGTCGGGACTTCCGCATGGAGCTTTCTTTGGAGTGGGTTCCATTGTGGCCGAGAAAGTGGCCGACAAGGGAAAGACTTCGCAGGCCGTGGCGCTGATGATTGCGGGTATGACCATAGCCAACTTGTTCGGTGTGCCTTTCGGCACGTTGCTGAGCACGTTGTTCTCCTGGCGTTTCCCCTTCCTGTTCAATACGTGTTGGGGACTGCTGGTGTTCTATCTGGTGTGGAGGTGGATTCCATCGCTGCCGGCTTTGCCGGACACCGGACTGAAAGGACAGTTCCGCTTTCTCCGGCATCTGGCTCCGTGGTTGATTATCCTGACCACGATGTTCGGTAACGGAGGGGTGTTCTGCTGGTTCAGTTATGTCACTCCACAGATGCTGCACGAAGCCGGATTCCAGCCGGAAAGTCTGACATGGATTATGATGCTGGCCGGACTGGGAATGACTCTCGGCAACCTGATTGGCGGACGTTGCGGTGATTTGTACGGGCTGGCTCCAGTGATACAGTTCACACAGGTGTTCATGATGCTGGCTTTGCTGGGTACCTTCCTCTTTGCCGGAGTGCCATGGCTTTCCGTCTTGCTGATGTTCGTCTGTGCGGCTGCCCTGTTTGCCGTGTCACCTCCCCAGCAGCTGTTGCTGTTGCAGAATTCCCGTGGAAGTGAGATGATGGGAGCAGCCTGCGTGCAGATTGCATTCAATCTGGGAAATGCGGTAGGAGCCTACACCGGAGGACTGCCGATTGACGCCGGACTGGGTTACCGGTATCCGGCACTGGTAGGGGTCTTTGTGGTGGCCTTGGGATGGATTTGCGTCACCTGGTATATCAGGCGGGAGCGCAGGTGCCTTCTGAAAAGAAAAACGACGGATACAGTTGTATCATAAAATAATATACTATGAGATTGCTTTTGTTGACTTTGATGATATGGATGGGAGGATATTCTTTTTGTCTGGAGGCAAAGGATACCTTTTTCTCTCGATATAACTTTTATCACCTCACCGAGGAAGCTGGTTTGCCCAATAACTCGGTGACTTCGGTGATGAAGGATTCGTATGGTTACATTTGGATTGCTACACAGGACGGACTGGCACGTTACGATGGTTACCGCTTCCTGACCTATGGGACGGAAAAGACCTTGTACAGACTAAAGGGAGATTATGTGTACACCGTGTGTGAGGACCGCTACAAGAGACTTTGGGTGGGTTCGGATGCCGGACTGGACTTGATTGACCTGCAGACGGGGATGCCATTGCCTCTGTCCCGGTTAGGTGGAGAGAAGTTTCCGAAACTTTCCGCCCTGTTTGCTTCATTTGTGCGTTCTGCCGTGCAATCCTCGAATGGAGATGTCTGGATTGTTACCGACAAGATGCTGTGGTGTCTGGAACTGGGAGACGACGGGAAGATTACAGGATGTTATCGGATGCAGGGACAGACGGATAATTCCATTTCCGCCATTGCGGAACTGGAAGGAGGGCTCTGTGCCGGTATCGGGAATCAGCTGTACTGGATTATGAAAAAAGACGGCAATGTGCTCGACAAGCAGTTGCTCTCGGATGACATCGTACCTTTCAGTGACGACTGGCGTATTTCCTGCCTGCAGGTGGATGGCGATTACTTGTGGATAGGAAGTAACCGTGGACTTTTCCGCTACGGACGGGCGACAAGGAGCCTGAAGCGTTATCGGTATTCGTCACATCGGGAAGGAATGCTCAGTCAGGCATACATTACAGACATCAAGCAGACGTCGGACGGGCATCTGATTGTCTCTACCTTTAACGGGCTGAACGTGTATAACCGGGCCTCCGATTCGTTTTCCTTTATCCGCCGTCTGGAGACTCCGGATGAGGGCGGATTGAATTCCAACACCATTGGTTGCCTGTTTGTCGATGGACAGGATATCTGGGCGGGTACGCAGGACGGAGGTGTGAACCTCCTGTACCGTTCGCGCAGGTTGGAAGTGTCCCGGCTGGGCGATATTCCTTGGAAATTGTCGGAAGGGCGTACGCCTCAGATCAGTGCCATTACGGAAGACAGGACAGGAGACTTGTGGATTGGAACGATTGAAGGAGGACTTTATCAGATGAATCCGGTGACGGAGGCTGTAAAGCATTACGCTTTCATACCGCAGAACCCGGCGTCTATTCTTTCGAACAATGTGAACGGGCTTTTGATTGACGGAGACAATCACCTGTGGGTATATACGTGGGGAGCAGGCATCAGTGAACTGGATTTGAATAAGCCGCAACCGTCGTTCCGTCAGCACTCCAATGGGAAAGTCCCCGGCCTGGAGGATGATTTTATCATGAGTGCGGCCGAAGATTCCATCAACCGGGGTATCTGGTTTGGTACCACGCACGGGCTGGTCTTTTATGACAAAGGGCAGGAACAGTTCCGTCGGGTAGATTTTCATGCGGCGGTGTCGGAGTTCAAGTCCATCGGTTCGTTGTGTGTCGATTACAAGGGGCGTCTGTGGGTAGGTACCTCCGAGGGATTGTTTATCGTAGACCTGTTTTCTTTTGCACGCTCCCGTCGACACTTCAATTATATTTATTTGCGCTACAAGCTCGATGATGCCAAATCCACGCAAGTGGAGCAAATCAACGTGGTCTTTCAGGACAGTCAGGGAAGAATCTGGCTGGGAGGAAAGGGTACGGGACTGTATCGTTTGGCCTCGGATGAAGGAAACCGTTTTCTGTTCAAGCATTATGGAAAGGAAGAGGGTTTTCCTGAGAACTCGGTGTATGGATTGTCGGAAGATAGCAAAGGAAACTTGTGGATTGCGACAGACAACGGGTTATCCCGTTTGCGGGTAGCGGAAGGTACGTTTGTTTCCTACGGTAAGTCCGATGGTATCTTGGACAGTGATTACGATGTGAATACATTACATTTCTCGTTGAAGCATAATCGTTTGTATTGTGGAAAAGACCATGGGTTGTATGAGGTGTCCCTTAAAAGAATTCCTCCACATGCCAAAGAGCGTTCAATCGCCATCTCTTCATGCCGTATTAATGACGGAGAATGGGAGTATTGGACCCGGGAATGTGTGGCCGGTCTGGAGGAGGGAGACAAACTGGAACTGGCTCTGACGATGCATGAGTATGGTCATAATGAGACTGTCCGTATCCGTTACAGAGTGGAAGAAGACGGTGGAAAATGGACGGAGCTTCCGGCACAGAATCCGGTGGTAGTATTGTCTTCGCTTCCGTCGAGAAACTGTCGGTTGGAAATACAGGTCACCAATCCGGAAGGAGAATGGCAGCAGGATATACTGAGGCTGGACTTGGAGGTACGTCCGTATTATTATAAGTCCTGGTGGTTCTGGTCGCTGATTCTTCTGGCGGCGGGATCCCTTTCTTTTCTCTTCTATCGTTATAAGGTACGTCGGCTGAAACGTCGGCAGGTCGTGCTGGAACAGTTGGTGGCACAGCGTACCCACGAGCTGGAGGTGCAGAATCACAGCCTGGAGGTCATGGCGCATCATGTGGAAGAAATGGCCGAGGAAAAGATCCGTTTCTTTACGCACATCACCCATGAGTTCCGTACGCCGGTCACGTTGATTCACGGTCCCATTGGGCAGGCTTTGTCGCTCACTTCCGATGAGGAGGTGAAAGAGCAGCTTCAGATTGCTGAACGTAATGTGGAGGATTTGCTTTCTTTGGTGAATGAACTGATGGATTTCCGGAAACTCGATACGGAAAAGGTGAAGTTGAACGTGCATCCGTTCAATCTGGTAGCCATGATAGACGATTTGCTCTTGCCTTTTATTGCTTTTGTGAAAGACCGTCACATCACGTTGCAGACCTACTATCACTTGCAGGGGCTTTCTGTCAATGCCGACCCGCAATATCTTCACCGGGTGCTGACGAACTTGCTGGCCAATGCGGTGAAATTTACCCCCGACGGTGGTACCATTCGTCTGTATGCAGCCCGTGTGGTGGATAAAGGAGGAAAGGTACAACTGTATTTGGCCGTATCGGATACAGGATGTGGTATCCCGGAAAAAGATTTACAACAGATTTTCGACAGTTTTTATCAGTCACAGAATACCGTGGCCTACCCTGTATTCGGACAGAGCGGAACCGGTATCGGCTTGAATGTCTGTAAACGTATTGTCGCACTTCATGGTGGGGTTATCTCTGCCCGGAATAATCCGTCGGGAGGAGCCTCTTTCCGGATTCTGCTGCCCATGAAAGAAATGCCTGCAGAAGAGCAGTATGTAACCGGAGAAACGGTCCTTCCGGCCGAAAAGGATGCTACGGTTGAGGCTGTTTCGGCGGCACAGGCTACCGTGTTGATTGTGGACGATAATTCCGACATGCGTCGTTATATCCGTTCACTTCTGAAGAAAGACTATAAGCTGCTGGAAGCTGAAAACGGAGTGAAGGCCTTGGAAGTGATAAAGAAACATTCCGTGGACTTGATTATCAGTGACCTGCTCATGCCGGAGATGGACGGACTGGAACTGTCGAAGCGGGTGAAAGAAAACCTGGAAACCAGCCACATTCCTTTCTTGATTCTGACGGCTGTCCGTTCGGAAGAGAACGAACGGATTTGTTATTCGGTAGGGGTGGATGAATATTTGTGCAAGCCTTTCGATGCGGAGGTGTTCAAGTATCGTATCCGTAACATCCTGGCTTTGCGTCGTGGCTATAAGGAAAGACTTTCCAAACCGGTTGCACTGACGGATGTGAGTGAACTGGGATTGATTGAGGAGTCCAGAGACAAGACTTTCATGGACAAGGCGATAGAGTTGATGAAGCAGCATTATGCCGATTCCGAGTATGGCTTGGATGCGTTTATCCGCGATATGGGATATAGCAAGACGTTGGTAAACCAGAAAATGCAGAATCTGGCCGGGATGCCGATTGGGCAGTTCATGAAGAATTTCCGTTTGGATATGGGATATCAGTTGCTGGAACAGGGAAAAGGAGAGGCCAATGTATCGGAGGTAGCTTATGCGGTAGGCTTCAATGATCCCAAGTATTTCACGAAATGTTTCAAGCAGCGTTTCGGTTGCCTGCCAAGTTCGGTAGGACATTCCTGAATTTGAAAAGAAGAAGCCGGAACCCGCAAGGTGTTGCGGAGTCCCGGCTTAAAAAAAGAAATTTAGAAATGTACCGTTTCACAACGGGTTTATGAGCACTAAGCTAGTGTCATCTTTGTATGATTCTGGCTGCATTCTCCAAGTGTACGTCTTCTGCGGCATAGTCAGGTCGTGTGTCTCCCCAGTTTACCATGCAGTCTTCCATCTGGATGTCAGAGGCCGTATGGATGAAGAATCCGTAGGTCTTGCCTTTCAGGAAACCTTCTCCGTCGCACGGACGCTTGTCGTAGATTCCTCCTTCGAAGGTTGTCCGCTTGTGGAGGTTCACTTCTACCTGGTCGAAGTAAATCCGGTTGATTTTGTCGGGGGTATCTCCGCCCACAAAGACTCCGTTTTCACTTGTACACTTGATGTTGTGGAAATAAATGCGGCTCACTTCCCCGCAGGCACCTTTCACGGCTCCTTTCGGGAAACGCCATCCCGCGTCTTTGTGGTTGCCTACAGCCCGCGGATAAGAAGTGACATAGATGGGTTCAGCCTTGCCCCACCATACGTCGGAGAAGAAGCGGCAGTCGACAATCATGTTCGAGAATATTACGTTGGTCACCGTACCTTCGTCACGGTTCTGTATGCCGATTCCCCGGTTGCTGTCCTTGATGATGCAGTTGGTGAACAGAACGTTGTTGATTTTGTCCATGTTCTCCGAACCGATTTTTACGGCGCAGGAACGTGAAGTCATGGTGCAGTTGGTCACTACCACATCCTCACAGCTTCCATACTCCTCAAATTCTCTTCGGTTCTTCAGGCAGATACAGTCGTCGCCCGATTCAATGAAACAGTTGGAGATGCGCACATCCTTGGAATGGTCCACATCGATGCCATCGCCGTTCCGGATTTTGAGGTTGTTGAGGATGCTGATACCGTCGATCATGACGTTGCGGCAGCCTATCAGATGGACTGTCCAGTAGGCACTGTTGCAGATGTTTACATCGCGTATCACCAGCTTTTCGATATTGGTCAGTGTGAGCACATGCGGGCGCGGGTCAAAATCCGTTACCGGCTTCAGCTCGTAGGAGTCATCCAGTTCCTTACCCATGAAGGCCACTCCGTTGCCGTCGATGCTTCCTGTACCGGTAATGGACACGTTTTTCAGGTCTTTTCCGCTAATCCACATCATTCCCTCTCCGCGGTTGGCACCGAAGGCACTTTCGGTATAGATGCTTTCATCGGGATTCGCCAGCAGCCGGGAATTGGGGGCCAGCTGTAATTCCACGTAAGAAGCCAGTTTGAACGGTCCGCAAAGGAAGGTATGCCCCGATGGTACAAGAACCGTACCGCCTCCGGCCTCCGAGCAGGCATTGATGGCTTTTTGAATGGCTGAGGCATCGTCCGTTTCCCCGTCACCGGTAGCCCCGTAGTCCATAATGTTGTAAATCCCCGTTTGTGGCGAGTGGCATGCTCCGAGAAGGAAGATGCTGAATAGTGCAAGAAGAATATTTTTTGTTTTCATAATGTATATGGGATTTATGTTTTTATTCAGAATTTTTCAATCAGTGAAGGGGGACAGTCCTCTGGAGCGCTGCCCCATGCTTTATTGGGCGTATTCCCCATGACAAATACCATTTCGCCTCCTTCCGAAATATCTTTATGCGTAATGTAGTTTCGGGTATAAGGCTTTCCGTTCAAGGTTACTTGTTGTATGTAAATGTTCTCCTTGGAGGCATTTTCAGCTTGAAGGGTAAAAGTCTTTCCGTTTTCCAGGTGTAGCGTGGCCTTGGCGAACGAAGGACTGGCCAGTACATAATAGGGGGAACCCGGGCAAACCGGATAGAAGCCCAAAGAGGCAAAAATATACCAGGCCGACATTTGTCCTGCATCGTCGTTGCCCGACAATCCTCCGGGGGCATTCAGGTATTCCGTTTCCATGATGTGACGTACAGCCTGCTGGGTCTTCCATGGCTGTCCTGCGTAGTTGAACATGAAAGCCACCTGATGGCAGGGCTCATTGCCGTGCCAGTATCGCTGTTCGCTGAACATGGAGTCCAGTTTCTCCACATAATGCGGGCGTCCGCCCATACATTCCATGAGTCCATACGGGTCTTGAGGCACGTACCAGGTGTAATGACAGGGTGCTCCTTCGGTGATGGACTTGGCAAACTGGAAGGCGTTCGTTTCTTTCAGGAAGGTGCCGTCGGCATGCCGTCCTTGGGCATATCCTGTACTTGGGTCGATGACATTGCGGTAGTTCTGGGCACGGGCGGCCAATAATTTGTAATCCTCCTCTTTCTGAAGCAGTCTGGCTACTTGGGAAAGTACAAAATCATCGTAAGCATATTCCAAGGTACGCGATACCTGCTCTTTGGTGTGGAAGGCATCGGGCACACTGTCCTCCAGCGGGATGTAGCCGTACTTCAGGTACGATTGTAAGGCCCGTCGTCCCATCCCGTTCCGGTAGTCTGCTTCCTGGACGGGCGATTCAAAGGCATTCTGTCGCATGACCTTATAAGCCGTCTCGATGTCAAAGTTGCGGATACCTTTCACGAATGCATCCCCTATGGCTGCAATACAATGGTCGCCAATCATGGCTGCCGTATAGCTGTTCCAGCACGGGAAGATGGGCAACCAGCCGCCCTGTTCATATTTGTGGACGAGCGACTGCATCATCTGCCCTCCTCGCGTGGGGTATAATAGGTTGATGAGCGGATGCAAGGCACGGTAGGTGTCCCACATGCTGAAGTCATCATAATAGGTCTCGTTTTGGGCCAGCTGGAGAATGGAATCTTTCTGTGCAAAAGCCGGGTATCTTCCATCCACGTCGTTGAATGTGCGGGGAAGGAAAGAAGCCCGATAGAAGGCTCCGTAGAATTTCTCCTTGGCTTCCTGATCAGGTGTTTCCACTTCAATGGCCGAGAGATGCTTTTCCCAGATGGCGGTAAGCTCCTTCCGGGTCTGGTCGAAGCTCCAGTGTGGAATTTCCTGTTGCAGGTTTCGTTCGGCTCCTTTTCGATCGGTGAAGGAAGAAGCCGCTTTGACCAATACTTGTTCGTGGCTTTTCACGTGAAAGCCTATATAGATTCCGATATTTTTTTCATGACCGATTTTGGTTTGTCCAGGGAACAGACTGTCTTCCCGGAAAGTTCCGAAGTCGCAGAGGTCTTTCTGGTAGTCTATGATAAAATGTCCGCTGTATCCGGCCGCTTCTCCCCAGCCCTGATAAATACGGTGTACGGGGTTGTAGCCATAGATACGTTTCTGAAGGGTATCAATTTCAATATATCCTTCTCCTTCGTCGCTGTTGGGATTGACGATGAAATAAGCTTTTCCTGCCTTTTCGTAGGAAAAACGGAAGATGGCCGACCGCGAACGGCCTGTCATTTCAGCCTGAAGATGTTCATCAGGCAAAGTCACAGAGTAATAAGAGGGAGTAGCAGTTTCCTGCTCGTGTGAGAATCGGGTAGCTCTTTTTTCCGGCAGGCATCGTAAAGTATCGAATGAAGCCGTCAGTGTCATGGAGCCGTAGTCTTGTGTACATCCTCCCACAATCCAGTGAGAATTGCGGAATCCTTGAAACAAGGAATCACGATAATAATAAGGTGCGATGCATTTCAGTTCGGTGTCTTGTGTCTGTGGTGTCCAGAAATTCATGCCGTTGGGTTCCAGTACGGCAGGTAAGGTTTGTCCGTATTCCTCAGTGTGCTTGCCAAACATACCGGCAGTATGAGTCGTGCTGGCGGCAGTACCCACCCTTGTGTCGATGTACGACAACAAGTTCTCTGAAGTATGACCGTTAGCGCACGAAACAATGAATGGAGCAATCGCTCCATAAATCAGTGATTTGAGTAATGTAGTAAAATGTGTCTTCATGAATCTTAAATCTACGTGATTGCTATGTGTATTTCCCACAAAAATAAGAAACTGTCATTATTATGCTTCGCAGGTTTAAGATTATTCAACTCATAATCTGTAGTTTCTATATTTAGAATTAACCTTTGAAAACTTTAGAAATAGAATGATTTACAAATATCGGTGAGGGAAATTTCCCTCACCGATAAATTTATTGTAGTGAATCAATAACCCGGGTTCTGTTTCCAGTTGGTATTATTGTTCAAAGCATCGATACTCAACGGCCACAAACGGTACTGAGGATCTCTTGCTCTCGGGTTGAACTGATCCTTGAATCCCCAAGGCTCTTCAAATTTGCCGAAACGGATCAAGTCGTTACGACGCCAGTGTTCATCCAAGAATTCACGTCCACGTTCGTCCAGAATTTCCTGCAGGCTCGGGTTGTGGTCCAGCAGCGGAGCGTTCACATACGCACGGATCTGGTTGAACAGGCTCATCGGAGTATCCCCGTTGGTAGCTGTACCACCACGGACAATGGCTTCACATTTCATCAGGATAATGTCCGCATAACGGAAGATAGGGAAGTCGTTGTCCTGGTTACGGCTGAAGTTGTTATAGTCGTTGATGTCCGGGAAGAATTTGATGGAGCGGTAACCCTGTGTCCAGCCCTTCAGGTCCGCACCACAGTTCAGGTCTGCATTAGGCACTACAGGAGGATCGGCAGCCAAGTCTTCCTTCAAGGTGATAGCCTTGGTGAAGGTTACATTTTCACCACCGTAAGTGTTGCGGACATTGGTCGGTTCTCCGGTCGCATTGTCATACTGGTACACATCGAAAGAAGGCAAATTGATATTTGCACCTGTACTACCGGCAATCACGTCGTTACGGCGGTCACCCGGCAGGCAGAACAATTCTACGAATTCAGGAGTCAGTGCCATATTGCCACCCACTGAGTTACTCATCTCGATGCTGTAGAAACCGTTGCTGTTCTGTCCACGACGCCATGTACGGAAACGAGCAAAGGTCATACCCTGAACTGTTTCTGCATCATACGGCATGGCGTAGATGAAGTCCTTGATTTGCGGACCGTTGGTATACATGAACTTGGTCTTGTAGTCATCGCTCAGGTCAAAGTGACCGGAAGCAATGACGCGGTCGCAGGCTGCGATACAGTCATTCAGCTTTTCATTAGTTGCATTGGGATCCCAGCTTGAACTGGTCACGTCCTTGGTGTAGACATTCCAGTTAAGGTACAATTTGGCCAGTAAGGCATCCACCATCCAGCGAGTCGGTTTACCATAAGTAGAAGCATCCACATTTTCGTAGCATTGATCGCGTACGGCCAGCAATTCTGATTCAATCCATTTAGCCACATCAGCACGCGGAGAACGGTCAATACGTTCGTCATCGGCCAGCAGGTGGTCGATAATAGGAGTATCACCCCAATGGTCCATGATGACAAAGTGATAGAAGGCACGCACGGCACGTACCGGAGCAAGATCTTCATCGGATACACCACCGGCGCTCAGGTCGAACAGTACACGGTTACAGTTGGTGATAGCACTCTGTAATTCATCAAATACGTTCAACTGGTTCTTTGAGTTGGTCGGGTCGATCATGTGCAATGAGAAGTTTGCCATATCACGGCTGTTCAGGTAGTCACCATCAAAGCTGACTGCGGTATATTCATCCGAGTTACAAGACACACCTTCATCAAAACGGCGGCCGATGGCATTACGGAATCCATAGAAAGCATTGTTCATCTGAGCTTCGATGGCAATGGGTGAGTTAGGCATTTCGGTATACTGGGATTCAACATTCACGTCCAAATCGGTACAGCCGAATGCGGTAAGTGCCAAAAAGGCACCGGTCAATATATTTCTTGTTTTCATATCTTAAAATCTCCTTTATTAAAGGTTAGAAATTCACGTTTACGCCTACCATGAAGGTACGTGTACGTGGGTAAGTAGTATTACGCCAGTCCATACCCGGTTCCAAACCACCCAGGCTGATTTCAGGGTCAACACCTTTGTAACCAGTGATGGTAAATACGTTGTTGCAAGTGGCATACAAGCGCAGGTTGTTGACCCATTTGCCCAGTTTACCAAAGTTGTAGCCTAAGGTCAAAGTAGACAGACGGAGGTATGAGCCATTTTCCAGATAACGGTCAGAAGGAGCTTGTGCACGAGAATCGTGTGCGTTCTGTCCTTCAGCTACTTCTGCCAGTACGTTCTTACCGTTACTTACCAAGCTTACGTTGTTGTAGTAGCAGCGAGTGGCATTAAAGATCTTGTTACCAGCTACACCCTGGAAGAAAGCGGTCAATGTCCAGTTCTTCCATGTGAAGTCGTTGTTCCATCCGTAAGTCAGTTTCGGTTGAGCAGATCCGTGAGGACGACGGTCTTCATCTGTCGGAGCATCAGTTGTTCCTACCAAGTTACCATCTGCATCGTAATCGTTGAAGATAGAACCACCGTTTTCATCGTATCCGGCCCATTCATACAGATAGAACTGTCCGAGCGGAGCACCTTCCATGATACGTTGTACCTGTGTGCTGGTGTAACCACCTACATCCGGATTGGCACGGTCGCTGTATTCTACAGAGTACATATCATTTGAAAGTTTTTCTACGACGTTCTTGTTGTGTGACAAGTTAAGAGTTGTACTCCATGTGAAGTTGTGAGTCTTTACCGGAATAGCATTGATCGTGATTTCTACACCTTTGTTGCTGATATCACCTACGTTGGCAGTCATCCATCCGTAAGGATAACGGTTGGTGGAAACCGCATAGTCGAAGATCAAGTCACTGGTACGCTTGTCATAATATTCGATGGTACCGGTCAATCGGTTGTTCAGGAAGCCGAAGTCCACACCGATGTTGAACATGCCGGTCGTTTCCCATTTCAAATCCGGGTTTGAGTTACGGGTAGCACCCAAGATACGGTATTGTGAGGAAGTACCGTTGGCATCCACGTACGTGAACCAGCCGGTAGCACCGTAGATAGGACGTGAATAGAAGGCATCGAATCCTAGTGAGTTACCGCTGACACCGTAGCCGACACGCAGTTTCAAGTCGTCGAACACGTTCTGGTCTTTCATGAAGTCTTCTTCCGTGATGCGCCATGCAGCTGATACAGACGGGAAAGTACCCCAGCGGTTGTTTACACCAAATGCGGAAGAACCATCACGACGTACAGTGGCCTGCAACAGATATTTGCTCTTGTAGCTATAGTTTACACGTCCGTAGAAGGAGATCATACGCAGGGTGGACAGGTTGTTGCTGATCACATCGTTGATGGAGATGTTGTTGGCCACGCCCAGGTTGTGGTAAGTCAGGTCATCGTTGTAGAAGTTGTAGACCTTCAGACCAAAACCATCGTTGTTGTCGGCCTGTTCCCAAGAGTAACCCAGCATGACACCCACCTTGTGCGCATCGGCAAAAGTATGGTTCCAGTTCAGGTAAGTTTCCATCTGCTTACGAGTGTTTTCCAAGGTGCTTCGATCTGCTTGACCATTACGTGAAGCCACGCTCGGCAGTTCAGTCTTGCTGCTGTTGTAGTTGCTGTAGATGTACTGCTGGTTCTGGTAGGACAGGTTCAGGTTCCAGTCCAGACCGTCGATGATATGCAGTGTGGCCTGTGCCGTTCCCTGCAGCAGCTTCTCTTTCGTGTCATAGCGGTCTTCGCTGATCATGCGGACCGGGTTGAAGTTCTGTGAAATCTGTGTGTTGCCATACCAGGAACCGTCCGCATTTCTCACTGGAACCAGCGGGCTGTAGTAGTACATGGCATCCAGCACGCTCTGGCCATTTCCACCCGTAGGACCTGTAGAACTGTTACGGATGCTGGCATTGACGCTGAAGGCTAATTGCAAACGGTCGTTCAAAGCTTTTGTCTGTACGAAGGAACGGGCATTGAGGCGGTCCATGCTGGTGCCGCGTACCACACCTTGGCGATCCATGAAGTTGATGGAGGCACTGTAGTTGGTCTTTTCGTTACCTCCGTTGATGGATACGTTGTGGTTGTGGCTGAAGCCGGTGCGGAGCACTTCGTCCTGCCAGTTGGTATTGGCCGGGTGATTCACATCGTAATAAGAAGAAAGATCGATATTGTTGTTTTTGGCAAATGTAAGCAACTGGTCTGCCGACATCATGTCGAGTGAGTTCATGGTCTTGTCCCATGCTACGTAGCCACTGTAGCTTACGCTGGTACGTCCGTTTTTCTTCCCTTTCTTGGTCGTTACGATGATTACACCGTTGGCTGCCTTTGAACCGTAGATGGCTGTGGCGGAAGCATCGCGGAGCACATCAATGCTTTCGATGTCATCCGGAGCGACGAGTGACAGGCTGGCACCCGGCACACCGTCGATTACGTAGTAAGGCTCCATGGCTTCACCTGCACGCAGTGAAGAAGCACCACGCAAAGAGATGGAAGCCGAACCGTTCGGGTCACTGGTGTTGGCCACTGTCAGTCCCGGAACTTTACCTTGCAGCATCTGTGCAGGACTGGTAACGACACCCACGTTCAGGTCTTCTGCCTTGACAGAAGTGATGGAACTGGTCACATCCTTGCGCTGCATGCTACCGTAACCGATAACTACGACTTCATCCAAGGTTTCTGTATCTTCCAGAAGGGTTATGTTCATTCTGGCACCTTTCACTACATTTTCCTGTGTCAGGAAACCAATATAAGAGAATACAAGGGTTTTCCCTTTTGCTACCTGAAGGGAGTAATTACCATCCAAGTCGGTAACAGTTCCGTTGGTGGTACCTTTTTCCACAACGTTTACACCAATCAGGGGTTCACCTGATTTACTCTGTACACGTCCTGTAACTGTGAGCTGCGCGAATGCCCATGAGACATTCATCAGAAAAAGAGCCATAAACAAAGCGAATGGCCTTAGTCTTGCATTTTTCAATTGTACTTTACACATAAACTTAGATTTTTAAAAGGTTAGTTTTCAAAATCATATCTTGATATAGATTTTTCTTCGATGTAGGATGTAGCCTGTGATGCACATGAGGGAACAGAAAAGCAAGGCATAGATGAGAGAGGCAAAGTATGGGTCTGTGAATACGACCTGAATGCCCTGGTAAATTGCTTTTCGGATACCCCATTCGGAAAAGGCGATGGCTACCACTTCACTGAGTACGTAGAGGAAGAGCGGATTCATGCCGAAAACCAGGAAGAAAGTCCAGCCTTTGTTTACTTCCTTTACGTCTATCACATACATGAGCAAGGCAAGCAGCAGGGAACCCCATCCACAGGTTACGAAGACGAAGCTTGTAGACCAGACCCGTTTGTTGAGAGGCATCCAGATGGAAAGAATATAACCGACTGCCAGCATTATCACTGCCACTGTGATGAGTTTGACAACCCGTTGGCTTACGGGAATCTTTTCCAATAACAGCTTGCCACACAAAAATCCGATGAGGGTATGGGCTACTGCGGAAAGGGTTGCGGCCAGTCCTTCCGGATCGACCGGACTCTTTTTATAAAGATGGGCTTCTCCAAAAATGCTTCTGTCGATGACAGCCAAGATGTTGGTGTCGTCGCAAGCATAGCCGTTTCCTACCAGCAGCAGGATGGAATAGACCACCAGCAAGCCACCTGCAATCCATGGAAGATACTTGTGACGGATGTAGATGACCATTAGTGATACAATACCGTAGCACAAACCGATACGTTGCAGTACGCCGGGGATGCGAAGCGTGTCTATCGGGAAGAATTCTCCTTTGCAGGCGTAGCCGAACCATTCGATACCAAGTCCGATAAGAATGATGAGGAAAGTCCGCCGGAAAATCTTCTTGACAACTTCGTGCGAGGGCTTGAAGTCGAACTTCCGAAGGGAAATGTAAGTGGAAATACCTACCATGAACAGGAAGAACGGGAAGACCAGGTCACACGGAGTCAGACCGTTCCATACGGAATGGCGCAGTGGGGCATACGAAACGGATCCTCCGGCATTGTTTACCAGAATCATACCGCATACTGTGATGCCGCGTAATACGTCGAGTGACAAGAGTCGTTTCATGGTGCTTTTCTGTTTTTAAGGGTTGGGCCCCGGTTCTTTATTTATCTTTAAATACCTCGTTGAAAACTTCTTTCGCTACACCGATACAATCACCTTCTCCTTTTGCCGGATACGGGTTGTGAGCCACTGTCCACGGTTCTTCCATGGCGTAATAGTCAAGTTCTACCATCGGCTTTCCGTCCAATACATCCTGAAGGGTCTGCCAGTAGGCTGCCCAGCGTTTGTAGTAGAAATCTTTCAGTATACCGTTCCATTCTTTGTGGGCATAATCACGGAGCCCTCCGTCGTTGGCACATACACGGTTGCCCCAAGTGGTGATTTGTACGCGGGCGTTCCATTCGTACAGGTCTTTTTCTTCCGGAGTGGTTCCTAGGTTGCGGGCCTGCTCAATCCAGCGTCCCACGCGGAATTCGCTTCGGGTAGCCAGCAGACGGTCTTGCGCCAGCAGGATATTTAGGAATTCCTGAGAGTGAGCCGCAAAACTTTTCTTGTCGAAGCTTTTGAAATCGGCTATCGTCTGGTTGTAGACGATACGTCCTCTGTCGGACAAGGACTGGCGGACAATGTCTACCAAATCATATTCGAAGTTGTTGTTGCCTTTGTATTTGTCGGCCACTTCCAGCATCAGGCGGGCAGCGTCTTCTGTGGTAGTCGGGTCATAATAGTTTTCCATTTTTGACCAGCTGGAGGCCTGGAAGTTGTTCAGGCTCGGGCGTCCGCAGAAGATGGATTCGTGGGTGCCTTGCTGATTGTTGCCGAACGGACAGTTATAGATACCGTTTGCCAGAATGTCCCATGCCTTGGCTACTGTTTCATCGTATGTACCGTAGCGGGCCTTGATGTAACCTTTCAGCCATTCTTCCTTGGTGAACTTTTCCGGTCGCCAGGGAAGTTCGCACATCAGTTCGAACATCACTGGATTGTTTTCGCTGCCTTCCATGGTCAGACCGATACCTTTGAGATGGGCAGCCAGCGGATTGTTTTTGGTGAGATAAAAATTGTTCAACAGCAGGTCCATACGTCCGTGCAGACCCACATTCCCTCCGAAGTTTTCCAGCATACAGAACAGCCAGTTGTGCTGTTCGTAACCTTTTTCACGTTTCCAGATGGAAGGGATACCCCACATCGGTCGACATTCGCTGAACAAATCCAGAATCAGGATGTCGCCGTTGTTCAGGTTTTTGATCATTTCCGGGCGCGGATTCTCTGTCCATCCCTGAATGACCCATGTAGCCTTCGGATTGACTGCTTTCATCGCGGTAAGTACGGCTTTCCCCGCAGCGTCGAAATCTATGCTTCCGGCATTTTCACATTCATGGAACGGGTCCATGGAATAATAGTTGGCTTTACCGAACAGTTTTTCCTGTTCTTTATAGTATAATGCGGCGATTTCTTTGAAACGGGGGTCGGTAGGCAATAAGAAAGCCGGACGGGTAAATCCGTTCCACAGTTCCGGTTCTGTTACGTTCAGTCCCAGTTTCTGGTTGGCATCGTGGGGTACCATTCCGGAATAACCCGGGAATACCGGTTCGATGCCGTATTCGCGCATACGTTTCAGTATCTTTTTCTGCAAGGCTTCCTGCTGTGTGTACCAGCTGTCCGGATTGGGGCCTCCCCATCCTTCCAGGTTGTTCATGGCCCACCATGCCAAAAAAGCGGGTCCTGCAATGAATTTATTGATTTCCTCTTTCGTATAACCTAATTTGGTCAGCATGTTTTTCCATACACATTCCTGACCTACGGCTGCCAGCGGAAGGTTGATGCCGTGCAATGCCATCCAGTCAATTTCTTTTTCCCAACGGTTCCAGTCCCAGAATGCCATGGTATAAGAATAGGTGCAATAGTTGAAATCATATCTCAACGAGAGATTGGTTTCCTTGCGGACCGGTGTGGACACTTTCGGCAGACTTTCCGGCAGCTGGGCTGTCATCCCGTTCCAGGAAAGATGGATACCTGCGTAATATTTCAGGTACCAGTTGAGGCCGGTAGCAATGTTCACGTAATTGTTTCCCCGGATGACGACTTTGTTGCCTTTCTGGTCAAGTTCGAAAAAGTCGTTTTCTCCTTTTTGCAATTGTATGATAAATTTGTGGGATGCCCCCGGACAAATTCTTTCTAGAAGTCCGTCAACAGGATTACTCCATACATTAAATGGAATACAAATGCATGCGAATAGGATAAGTAGAAATCGTCTGATTTTCATAATATTCATTTTTAAGTGTTACAAAATTCATATTTTATAAGCAATAAAGGGGGGAAAATAGTCAATAAAAGGGGGAAAATAGTGCATTATGGGGTTTAAGCCTTTAAATTGATATAGGTCAAGACACTCTCTAAAGCAAATATCGTATTTTTGCAATGTTTTTAGAGAGTTAACACGTGGAACAGACAATTCAACAGACGAACATCCGGAAGGGCTTGACGAAGCTCGTGATTCCTATCTTCATTGAGACCTTATTGATTATGATGCTGGGGGCAGTAGACACCATCATGCTGAGCCAGTACTCGGACGAGAGTGTGGCGGCAGTAGGTGTGGTAAACCAGATTGTGATGTTTGCTTTCCTTATCTTCGAGGTCATCAATATCGGTACATCGGTGTTGTGTTCGCAGTATCTGGGTGCCGGACTGAAGCACAAGATGGTGCAGGTGGTCGGGGTGTCTCTGTTGCTGAACCTGGTGGTAGGTATCCTGGTCAGTGCCATTCTGCATTATGGGGCTAGCACCTTGTTGGGTTGGATGGGACTGCGTCCGGAATTGTTGAAGTACGGCATCGGTTACATGGAGATTGTGGGAGCCTTTGCTTTCTTTCAGGCTATTTCGCTGACCATTTCCGCCTCGCTCCGTAGTGCGAACAAGGCCATCTATCCCATGCTGGTCACCGTGCTGGTCAATGTGATGAACATCATCGGAAACTATTCCCTGATTTTCGGTAAGTTCGGTCTGCCTGCCATGGGAGCGGAAGGAGCGGCTATTTCTACCTCCATTGCCCGAGGTGTCAGCATGATTGTGTTGTTTGTCATCCTGTTCAAGAAACATATTCCTTCTTTCCCGCCGGCATTGTTCCGTCCTTTCCCGTGGAAAGAGCTGAAGAACCTGTTGAAGGTAGGATTACCTTCGGCAGGCGAGAACATGTCGTACAGTTTCTCGCAGGTGGTGATTACTTATCTGATTAATATCCTGGGAAATGATTCGCTGGCCACCCGTACCTATACGGTAAATACCACCATGTTCGTCTATCTGTTTGCCATCGCCATGGCACAAGGTGGAGCCATCAGTATCGGACATCTGGTAGGACAGAAGAAGATTCGCGCGGCCTATCTGCTGGGAAAGTACGTGATGCGTCTGTCCATTCTGGTGTCGTTGGGGCTTTCGTGCATCTGGGCCATCTTCGGCCATACCATTTTCAGTCTGCTCACCGATAACGAGCACATCATCCGCCTGGGTGTGACCATCCTGATTGTCGATGTCATTGTGGAGATTGGGCGTGCCGTGAACATTTACGCCACGAATGCCCTGCGTTCGGCGGGCGACGTGAATTTCCCTTTCTATGTGGGACTGGTCGTGCAATGGACGGTTTCAGTGGGCTTGAGCTATCTGTTCGGCATCCATTGGGGATGGGGACTGGTCGGCATGTGGTGTGCCTTCCTGCTCGACGAGAATATCCGTGCCCTTATCTTTGTGAAACGCTGGAACAGCCTGAAATGGGCCAAAAAGGGATTTGTGAAGTGAGGCTACATACCCGATTGAATCAGGCAGAAATAGAAAAGGATGATGCAGATAATGTCGATGGTCAGTGCGATGACCGACCAGCGTAGGAACCGCTTGTTCTTTTTGACGGCCCCGTACGCAATACCCAGGATGGCGGAAAGGAAGACGCCCGCCACGATTCCGAACAAGCCCTGTATGGCTACACCCAGCAACACCAGGATACCCATGGTGATAAGAATGTTGTTTTTCATGTCGATTCAGGTTAAGTGAGGAAAAAAGGGAGCACGAAGCTCCCTGTAGAATTTGTTTATAAACTGGCCTTGATGGCACGAATCACAGCCGACGTGAAGCCGTCGTGCTCCAGTGAGTTGATGCCTTTGATGGTGATACCCCCTGGAGTGGTCACCTTTTCTATTTCGGTTGCCGGATGCGCCTGCTCGTTGTTCAGCAACAGTTGGGCGGCTCCTTCCAGTGTCTGTGCCAGCATGGTCTGTGCGTCGTGAGGCTTGATACCCAGTTCCACTCCTGCCTGCATGGCGGCCTGCACGTATTTCAGCACGTAGGCAATGCCACAGGAAGTCAGTGAGGTGGCAGCCGCAAACAGCTTTTCGTCAATCAGCATGGAACGCCCCATCTCGTTGAACAAGGCAGTCATGCCCGCAATCTGCTCTTCCGACGCGTTGCGTGCAGCAATCAGCGTCATGCTGGCTCCTTCCGAGATGGCCGTGTTCGGGATGACACGGAAAATCGGCATTTCCGGGTCTACGAAGTGGGCCAGGTCTTCAATCGTCAGTCCGGCAGCTACGGACACCAGAGCCTGAGGCTGCCGCAGTCTCAAGGGTTTCAGTACTTCTTCCACTTTCCAGGGTTTTACGGCGATGATGACGATGTCGGCATCTTCTGCCGCTTCCTTGTTGGAATGGGTCACGTGGATGTCGGGAAATTCCGCTTTCAATGCTTCCAGTTTTCCGGCACTGGGATTGGATACCGCTATCTGTTGTGCCTGAATATAATGTCCGTTGGCCAGACCACGGGCAATGGCACCTCCCATGTTTCCGGCTCCGATGATTGCTACTTTCATATTTTTCAAGTTTGAGTTGTTTATTCGCAAAGTTATAATTAAAAATGGGAGTCTGGCTATATAATGGAATTTATTTTGACTGTTTTCCGGAAAAGCAATCGCTCTTCAGTGCAGGATATGACAAGCGGGAGCATCTTTCTTCCGGATGAAGAGGATGCTCCCGCTTCTTGTATGGGTTCCTTAGGATAAGGTATTTCCTTATTTTATGACGTGTTGCAGACGGGTCAGGAAGTCGTCGGCTTCCTGCATGCTCAGACAGAGTGGGGGAAGCAGACGGAGCACGTTGGTTCCACTGACTCCGGTAAATACTTTCTGTTCGAACAGCAGTTGCTTGCGGAGTTCCTTGATGGGTTCTTCAAATTCCAAGCCAATCATCAGACCACGTCCGCGTACTTCCTTGATGCCTTTGAACTTTTTCAGTTCTTCCAGCAGGTGGGTACCGACTTTGGCTGCATTCTCTACCAGATTTTCTTCCTTCATCACGTCGAGTACGGCAATGGCGGCAGCGCAAGCCAGGTGGTTGCCTCCGAAGGTGGTTCCCAGCTGTCCGTACACCGGGGTGAATTTCGGGCTGATCAGTACGGCAGCCATCGGGAAGCCGTTGCCGATACCTTTGGCCACGGTAATCATGTCCGGGCGGATGCCGTTGTACTGGTGGGCGAAGAATTTACCACTTCGTCCGTAACCGGATTGGATTTCATCGAGAATCAATACCGTGTTGGTTTCGTCGCAGGCCTGGCGCATGGCTTTCATGAAATCGGTGTCGGGTACCTGGATACCGCCTACACCCTGAATGCCTTCGATAATCACGGCACAGACGTCACCTTTGGCCAGTTCGGCTTTCAAGGCTTCGGTATCGTTCAGCGGAAGGTAGGTGACATGACTGTTGTCATTGATAGGAGCAATGATTTTCGGGTTGTTGGTCACTTCTACCGCCAATGAAGTGCGTCCGTGGAACGCTTTGGCGAAAGAGACGACGCGGGTACGTCCGTTGTAGAAAGAAGCCAGTTTCAAGGCATTTTCGTTGGCTTCTGCGCCGGAGTTAATCAGGAAAAGCTGGTAATCGTCGTAGCCGCTGATTGCTCCCAGACGGTCGGCCACTTCCTGCTGCAGTTTGTTGATGACGGAATTGGAATAGAATCCCAATGTGGCTACTTGTTTGCTGATGGCTTCCACGTAGTGAGGATGTGCGTGGCCGATGGAGATTACGGCATGGCCTCCATAGAGGTCAAGGTATTCCTGGCCTTTGTCGTCCCATACATGACAGCCTTTTCCCTTGACGATGTTCACATCGAAAAGGGGATATACGTCGAATAATTTCATACTCATATTAAGATTAAGCATGAATAATTAAAACACGGAATCAAAGGCTTCTGCCTGATTATTCATTTTTAATTATTCATTATTCATTGATTTAGAACGCACTCGGTTTCAGTTTCAGTCCTACGGTTTCTTCCAGGTTGAACATCAGGTTCATGTTGTGTACCGCCTGACCGCTGGCGCCTTTCAGCAAGTTGTCGATGCAAGACACGATGAGCAGCTTGTCCCCATGCTTTTCCAGGTGAATCAGGCATTTGTTGGTGTTGACCACCTGCTTCAGGTCGATGTTCTTGTCCACGATGTGGGTGAAAGAATCTTCTGCATAGTACTCTTCGTACATTTTCACGATTTCTTCCAGTTCCACTTTCGTTTTCACCACGATGGTGGCGAAGATGCCGCGCGGAAAATCGCCCCGGTAGGGGATGAAGTCGATTTCAGAATTAAAACTGTTCTGCAACTGTTTCAGCGATTGCTTGATTTCCGGCACGTGCTGGTGTGCGAACGGTTTGTAGATGCTGAGGTTGTTGTTGCGCCAGCTGAAGTGGCTGGTGGCTCCCGGTTTGACACCGGCTCCGGTACTTCCCGTAATGGCGTTGACCATCACGTCGTCGTTCAGCATCAGGTGTTTGGCCAGTGGCAACAGGCCCAGCTGGATGCAGGTGGCGAAACATCCCGGATTGGCCACGTGCTTGCTTTGGCAGATGGCCCGGCGGTTCAGTTCCGGCAAGCCATACACAAAGTCGTGGTCGTCCGACTTGATGCGGTAGTCCATGGAGAGGTCGATGATTTTCAAATCCTCGGGCACGTTGTGGCTTTCCATGAACTTCTTTGTATCTCCGTGTGCCGTACAGAAGAACAGCACGTCGATGGTGTCGAGCGGAAGTTCATCGGTGAATACCAGGTCGGTTTCTCCATACAGCCCTTCGTGCACATCGGTAATCTTGTTGCCGGCGTTGCTGGAGCTGTTGATGAATTTGATTTCTACATCCGGGTGGTTGATGAGCAGGCGAATCAGTTCGCCTGCCGTATATCCTGCACCTCCTATAATTCCTACTTTAATCATATATTGGCCTCGTCTTTATGGTTTGCATAATACGCGCGAAGCGGAGTAGAAAGCACTTTGATGAAGCCTTTGGCATCTTCAGCCGTCCATCCTTTCTGCATTTCACCATATTCACCGAATTTGTTCTTTACCAGGTCGTCTTTAGAGTCTACGCCCACGGTAGAGAAGCAGTACGGACGAAGTTCCAGAATGGCTGTACCGTTGACGTTACGCTGTGATTCCTGCAGCATGGCTTCGATGTCGCGCATCACCGGTTCCAGGTACTGGCTTTCATGCAGGAACATGCCATACCAGTTGGCTACTTGGTCTTTCCAGTACTGCTGCCATTTGCTCAAGGTATATTTTTCCAGGAATTTGTGGGCGCCGATAATCAGCATCGGAGCGGCTGCTTCGAAACCTACACGTCCCTTGATGCCGATGATGGTGTCGCCTACGTGCATGTCACGTCCGATACCGTAAGCTGCACCGATTTCTTCCACCTTCTGGATGGCTTTGATCTTATCTTCAAAGACTTCTCCATTGACGGCATACAGTTCACCTTTCTTGAATTCCAGTTTCAGCTGTTCGCTGCCCGTTTTGGTCACCTGTTTCAGGTAAGCGCTTTCCGGCAATCCCTGTGTAGAGTCCAGAATCTCACCGCCGCAGATAGAGGTTCCCCAGATACCTACGTTGTAAGAATATTTCAGTTTGGTGAAGTCGGCTTCAAATCCATGTTCCTTCAGGTAGTTGATTTCATAGTCACGGCTCAATGCCATGTCGCGGGTCAGGGTGATGATTTCCACTCCCGGAGCCATTACCAGGAAAGTCATATCGAAACGAACCTGGTCGTTTCCGGCACCTGTAGAACCGTGTGCGATGGCGTGGGCACCGATTTCGTTGGCATAGCGGGCGATGGCCAGTGCCTGGAAGATACGTTCGGAACTTACAGAGATAGGGTAGGTTCCGTTGCGGAGTACGTTACCGAATACCATGTATTTCAGACTCTTTTCGTAATATTCCTGTGTGACGTCCAGTGTGACATATTTTACGGCGCCCAGCTTGTATGCGTTTTCTTCGTTCTTCTTCAGCTGTTCGGGGCTGAATCCGCCGGTGTTGGCACATGCCGCATAAACTTCATATCCTTTTTCCTTTGCCAGGTACATTACGGTAAAGGAGGTATCCAATCCGCCGCTGAAAGCAACGACAACTTTTTTCTTTTCTTCCATGGTGCTTATCTTTATTTGGGAGAAGTCTTCCAGACTGGTGTTCAGGAGGAGAAGGCTTCGTCTTCTGTTATTTTTGTATTTTAGAAATTGTTTACTTTGTCATCTGTGTGCAGGGCCGGGTCGTAGAGCATGGCGGTGCAAATACAGAACTTACGCTTCTTGGCCATCAGGATTTCGTGGTTGATGCAGCCTTCGCATCCTTTCCAGAACGATTCATCGTCTGTCAGTTCGTTGAAAGTGACCGGCACATATCCCAGTTCCGTATTCATTTTCATGACGGCAGCTCCTGAAGTCAAGCTGAAAATCTTGGCTTTCGGCCATCGCAGGCGGGCCAGGGTGAACGAAGCGTGTTTGATACGTTTGGCCAGTCCCAGACCTCTGTATTTCGGATGGACAATCAGTCCGGAGGTAGCCACATATTGTTTGTTACCCCATGATTCGATGTAAGTAAATCCGGCAAAGTCGTCACCGCACAACGCAATGATGGCTTTCCCTTCCTTCATCTTGGTAGCCACATATTCATGTGTACGTTCGGCAATTCCCGTACCACGGACTTTGGCTGCTTCTCTGATCGTGTCCAATATTGTGTCAACATAAACCTCGTGTGAGGCGTCGGCTACCATTACATCAATTTGTTTAGTAGGTTCCATTCTTGTTCTTATCAGTTATTATTGGTTTATATTCGGGATGATAGTAGAAAGGGCATGCTTGACTTCCGTGCGGGTACTGTTTTCGCTGAGCACGAGCATGATGGTGTCGTCGCCGGCAATGGTGCCGATGATTTCGTGGAAGTTATGCATGTCAATGTCGTAAGCCAGACTGCTGGCATAACCGGGTCGGGTCTTGATTACGGCGATGTTGTGGGAGAACTCGATAGAGATGAAACCATTGTGGCGCAACATTTCGCTGGCTTTCTGCGGCTCGGTCATGCGTTTGTACATCGTGTTGTTGGGGAGTACATACACATAGTTGCCGTTCATGCTGGCGGCTTTGGCCACTTTCAGCTGTTTTAAGTCGCGTGACAAAGTGGCTTGTGTCAATTGGAATCCTTCTTTTGTCAACTCTTGCAAGAGTTCGTCCTGACTTCCAATCTCCTTGCTGGAGATGATCATTTTAATGGAATCAAGTCTGCTATTCTTGTTCTTCATTGTATAATTATTCTTTTACGGCTGCAAAAATACGGATATATTTTGAATATCATGCATAAATTCTTACTTTTTTAGGTGATTTTTCTGAAAAATGCATGAATATAATGAATAAATAACCATAATGGATTTTGTTTTGTATCTTTGTGCAGTTTATAGAAAAGAAGACAATAATGGATACTGCAATTTTGCCAAAAGAGAAAGACCCGATGGGGGCTGCCATATACGAGTATTTCAAGACCGGGAAAGCCGGAAAACTGAGGGTATTTTCTTCCCAGTTCGAAGAAGATGAGATTCCGGTGAAGGAATTGTTCCGCACGTATGCTCACATGCCTGTGCTGGAGCAGACGGCTTTGGAACTGGCGGAAGGAAAGATTCTGGATGTAGGTGCAGGCAGCGGATGTCATTCGCTGGCTTTGCAGGAAATGGGAAAGGAGCCGGTGGCCATCGACATTTCGCCGCTTTCGGTGGAGGTGATGCAGGCCCGTGGAGTGGATGCACGGCTGGTCAACTTGTTCGACCCGCATTTTGTGGAGCGTTTCGATACCATCCTGATGCTGATGAACGGTTCGGGCATCATTGGGAAGGTGGAAAATTTCGGGACTTTCTTCCAGCGGATAAAGCTGCTGCTGAATCCCGGAGGTTCCATCCTGATGGATTCCAGTGATTTGAGATACCTGTTTGAGGAAGAGGACGGGAGTTTCGTGGTGGATTTGGCGGCCGATTATTACGGACAGCTGGACTTCCGGATGCAGTACAAGCAAATAAAAGGGGAAACATTCGACTGGCTGTATGTGGATTTCAATACATTGAGTCTGTATGCTTCCCAATATGGCTTCAAGGCCGAGCTTGTGAAGGAAGGCAGTCATTACGACTACCTGGCTCGGCTTACCTTGTAGGTCTTCGTTTCTTTTTCCACCACAGGTAATATCCGCTGAGTGGAAGTACGCCTCCTATAAAGGTGGCCAGAAAATAGAGCACCTTGGTGTAGATTCCTCCCCAGCTTCCGGTGTGGAAGGCATAAAACCAGCTTCTCAGCTTTTGCGAACGGGGTGTTTCCGTAGAGGGAATGATTCGTGTGGGTTCCCCGTTTGCCGGGTTGAATTCTATGGTATCCGTACGGCGCAGGTAGCGGCTTTGGTTCACTTGTATCTTGTTCTTTTCGATACGAAGGGAGGCATAACCGGAATACTGGGCCTGTACATGCTGGAACGCTTTATCCCATGCCGTATAGTCAGTCTTTGTTTTACCCTTTCCTTTCGCACGCATGCCGTCTGCCTCCTGTGGGGCAGAGTGGGAATGGGGGGAGGTGGAAGAGGATGGAGTGGCACCGAAAAGTCCGTAGGCAAACGTGCGGTACCATCCGAACGACCAGGTGAGACCGGTGAGGGCCATGACCAGCAGGAAAAGGGTGGAATAGAATCCCAGGGCTACGTGGCTGTCGTACCAGAAACGGCGCCAGCCTTTGGTGCAGGACACTTGCAGCCGGTTGCGCAAGGCCTTCCGGCTACGTGGCCACCAGATAACGAGTCCGCTCGCCAGAATCACGACCATCAGCAAGGTGGAGATGCCAACAATTACTTTCCCGGTGGAGTATGCGCCTTTTTGTAAAGGAGGGTTCAACAGCCAGCGGTGCAGTTTCCGCATGGTCTGGAAGAAAGGATAGCTTTTGGTCCATCCGTTCACTTCTCCGGTATAGGGATTCACGCTCAGGCTTTTCCGACTCACATTCTGGAAGGTGACCATGACGGGTTCGTCGGCTGCACCCCCATATTGGAGGGCGCTCAGCCTCAACGAATCGGCCACCTGTGTTTTCAGGCAGGCTACCAGTTCCGACGGAGTCAGGAGGGCGGCACCTTTCTCGGGTGCGCTTACTTTATATATATGGGGATTCAACCACTGGGTGATTTCCTTCTCGAAGACCAGTGTGGCACCCGAGAAACAGATGACCGAAAGGATGATTCCCAACGGAATGGAAATCCAGCGGTGTATTTTTCCGAATAATTTTCTCATTTCTCTTTCAATGTTATTGCGCGGTTAATGCGATTTTACCTACCGTGGTGATTTCGTCGGCTTCCACCTCCAGCCCTTTTACGGCTTCTCCTGTTTCTGGATTTATTTTATAGAACGTAGGAGTGGCACCTTCTTCAGTGGTCAGTACTGGGATGTAAAAATACTTATTTTCCAGATAAGGCGAATTGCCGAAAGAAGAAATCAGGCTCTTGTCGGGCAGTCCTGTGATACTAATTAATTTTTTTTCACTAGCCTTGAAGAGGACCAGTTCGTTCTTGGGGGCATTGGTCCCCAAGGTGGTGACTTCTTCGATACTGCATCCGTAGTTGTTGAGCAGGAAGTAGTCACCGCCCACATGCCAGCAGCGGAACAGCGGGTGTCCGCTGGCACCTTCCATGGTTTCCAGGTTGCAGTAATACTCATCGAAACTAGTGCTTCCGGCTGGGATACGGACCACTCCCGAAGGCAGTTTGCCTTGCACCTTGGCTTTCAGGTTGGCGTCGGCTGCCGGCTGGGTGGCCGTGCGTCCGTATCCTCCGGAAAAGACATACAGGTTGCCGTCGTCGTCGCTCCAGATGGTCTGGTAATATTGGGAACGCATGCGTCCGCAGGCAAAACCGATTTTATCCGTCTGGGCAATGACAGGGGTTTCGTCGAAACTGCTGCCGCTGTAGATGGCAATGTAGGCGTTGTCCGGGTACTGGGTCGACGGGATTTGTCCGGCGGTGTATTTACCGCTGCCGGTTCCTCCGTCACCGGTGGCCACATAGTCCTGGCTCAGCACCTTGTCGGGCCAGGTGTTCACTCCATAGTGGCTCATTCCCATCGGAATGATGGAAGTGTAAAGCTTTCCGTTGGCTTCCACGAATCCGGCCATGGTCACTTTCTCGCCGTTGCCCAAGTAGTTTTCTGCTAATATATCTTTCTGGTTGGTGCTGGTGGTTCCGGTTTTGGCGTTCAGGTAGTTGAACAGGAAGCCTTGGGCCGCATTGCCCTTGCTGTCGGTCTGTTTGGTATTGCCGGTCGATACGGTAATCACGTTGTCACCCCAGGTGCCGTAAGTCGTGAAGCGGTTGAAGGTATAGCTGTATTTCTTCTGGGGAACGTTGTTCGCATCCAGATAATAGCAGCCTCCGGTGCCTTGCGAACCGTCGTTGTATTTGATGCCGAAGAAATAATTCTGGTCATAGAAAATCCAATAGGAAATCTGTTCCTGAAACTCTTTTCCGTTATTGAGCACCGAGATTTTTCCTTTATCCAGGCTTTCTGCCGTGAGCAGGTAGGAAGTTCCTCCGGCAGTGACCGGAATGACATAATTTCCTTTGAAGTTGTTGTGGTTGTTGAAGGTGGGGTCATTGTTTTCTTTTTGACACCCTGCGAACAGGCCTCCCATGCAGAGCATGCCTAGGCCCAGTATCCAGTTTTTTGTGGTCATATACTTGTATTTTTGATGATGAATGGTCATTAATTTCCAAAATATACCCGGAATTTGCCGTAGAAGGCCCGTCCGGCTTTTTGCAGGCTGAAGTTGTCGTACAGCTTTTCATCCGTGAGGTTCCGGCATTCCAGCGAGAGATTGTAGCGTCCGTTGCGGATGCTGTAGCTCAGAGACAGGTTGTGTGAAACCTGTTCCGGTACCCGGATTTTCGTGGTAGGGTCACCGAACTTTTCCCAGTACAGGGGGAAATCGTGCTGGTAGAAGCAGTCCCACCCCAGCGTAAGGGTGTTTCCCTTGGCAAACAGGTCGTGCCAATAGAAATTGGCATCGAGGTTGGCATAGCGGTAGGGCAGGTTTGGAATACGCTGTCCGTAGGTCAGGGCATTCTGTCCGCTGCTGGCTGCCCGTTTCTTTTCCTTGTCGCGGATGTCCAGGTTGTTGAAAGTGCCGCCCATGCTGAACCAGTTGCTGTAGCTGTAGCGGAGGGATACATTGAATCCCTTGGTCTCTACCCGGCCGTGGTTGGTATAGCTGCCGTAGCTGGTACCCCCTACGGTAGAAAGGTCACGCTTGATGTAATCCTGCGTGTTACGGTAAATCAGTCCTCCTTCTGCATACAGTCCGTGTTTGTCCCATTGCTTGGTGTAGCTGGCATTGAGGTTCACATTGTCACTGCGTTCCGGCTTCAGGTTGGCTTTTCCCGCTTCCAGGTCGCCGTCACCAAACAGTTCCTGGGTGCTGGGCATGCGCAGTGCCTTCTCGTACGACAGTTTCAGCTGAATAGCTTTCCCCAGGAAATACGTGCCGGCCGCTCCATATCCGAAGGAACGGACACTTTGTGACACCCGGGTGTTGTTTCCTACGCTGTTGTCGCTTATCTGTACCGTACCCTCACTGTAGGAACTGTAATGTTTTCCGAAGGCCGACAGGTTCCACTTTTCCGAAGGCATCAGGCGGTAGGAGAGACCGGCAATGTTTTTCCGGTTTTGGGTGGGTTCGTCAAAGTCCTCCAGCACCGCGTTCTTTTCGATGAGGCTCCGGCCTGTACGGCGGAAGGTGCTGAATACGTTGTTGAACGTAAAAGAATGTATCTTGCCCAGTCGGTACACGGCCGTGAACGTCGTGTTCCAGTTGGTGTTGATTTGCTCACTGAACTGGTGGTTCTGCTCGCCGGCGGTCGAACGGGGGATGCGGTCGCCCAACCAGTTGTATTTGTACATCGCCGTATCCACGTTGGTGGTCAGGTTATGGTTGTAATTGGCCGTCACCGTCACATCCAGTCCTTTGGTGAAAAGGTTGCTTTTACGGTATTCTATTGAAGGTACGACCGAGAAGCCGTGACGGTGTTTCTGTCCGAACACGATTTCCTGGTACACGCCGTTCTGTATTTCCTTGTAGAAATGCGAGTAGGCCACGTTGAACATCAGCCGGTCGGCCCAGCTCTTGCCTGTCACGCCGATTTTTCCGATGACCGCCTCGTTGTGGAAAGTATCATTGAAGCGCTTTACATGCTGGATGTGGCTTTCGTCGCTGATAGACGTATTGTTTTCGTGGTTGAACTCCTCCACCCAGTTGTCAATGTAGTAATTGTTGTCCGAGTAGTTCTGGTATGCGTTGATTTCATACGTCAGTCCGTTTTTGAAACTTTGTCCGAAATTGACATACGATTTATGTGTATTGAAGGAGCCGTAGGAATACGAGGCATCCAGAAACCAGTTCCGTTTCTGTTTGTTGGTCACGATGTTGATGACCCCTCCCAAGGCATCGGTTCCGAAGCCTACGGGTACCACTCCCTTGTACACCTCGATACGTTCGGCAAAGTTCACCGGAATGTTGTTCAGGTCGAATGTGGTTCCGGCTCCCTCCTGTGGTACGCCGTCGATGAACACCTTCACGTGCTTGCCGCTGAAGCCGTCGAGCATCAGTTGCATGTCCGAACCCACGCCGCCCGATTCACGCAGTTTCATTCCCGGAAGTTTCTGGAGCGCCTCACTCAGGTTCTGGGTGGAGTTTTGCAGTTCCTTGGTATCTACGGCCACTGCATTGAAGGCCGAACGCTTGACGCGTCCCACTCCGTTGGAAACCACCACCACCTCGTCCAGTTCTGTCACGGAAGGATTCAGCATCATGTTTTGACGGCTGCGTCCGTCGGCAAGAATTTCCACTTCCTTTTCTGCCGTTTCGAAGCCGATGGCCGAAACGATTAATGTATATTTTCCGGCAGGCGCTTTCAGGTGGTACAGGCCTTTTTCATTGGTCGTACAACCGTATTGCGTACCTTTTAGATACACTGTGGCAAAGTCAATGATGCTTTTGTCCGAGGAAAGTACTTTCCCCGACAACAAGGCACGGCCTTGGGCAGAGACTCCCACGCCGATACACCAGCACAATACAAAGAATACACCCCATTTTAAGTTTTCGCTTCCCCGCGAAAATGCTGAATTTCTCATTTACTGTAATTCGTATTTGTTGTTTCGCACTAATTTTCTGCCTGCAAAATTAGTTTGGTAGTGCGGAGAAGGCAATCGCCAAAAGTTGGTAATTTAGACAGCGTATAAATACCTACTTATGGGTATTGCAGGCTTGTATGCCTTGTGAAAGAACGAATTACAGTAGTGTGTACTTTATAAAATGTGGAAATGCTGCAAGGCTTTCAGGATGCCGTCGTCGTCGACCGAGGCCGTTACGTAGTCGGCTACCACCTGAATATGAGGGGCTGCATTTCCCATGGCAACCCCCAGACCTACGTGCTTCAGCATCGGGATATCGTTGCCGCCGTCTCCAAAGGCCATGGTATCTTGCAGGTCGATGTTGTAGAAAGCCAGCATCTGGTCGATGCCGTGGCTTTTGCTGTTTCCCCGGGCAATGATGTCGGCAAAGAGCGGATGCCAGCGCATCGGTTCGCAGTGCGTAAGTACGCTGCCGAAGATTTCCTCGTCTTTCTCCTCCGGGAAGTAGCCCATGATTTGCAGGATTTCCTTGTCCCGGGCAGTTTCAATGGGGAGGATTTCCGGAATACCGATGTGGATGAGTCGGGCAATCTCGCGGACCGCTTCATTTTCGTGGGTCAGGAACCAGGTATTGTCGTGCACAAAGACGAAAGGCATTTCCGGATGAGTGTGCTGGTAGCGGATGAGGCGCTCGATGTCTTCCTGCGGTACACAGCCTTTGTAGATGTCCTGTCCGTCGGCAGTGAAACAGTAGGCTCCGTTCAGGGTGACGTATCCGTCGAAGTCGAGGTCGCCCACGGCCTCCATCATTAACGACTTGGGGCGTCCGGTGGCAATGAATACCTTGATGCCTTTTTCTCTTAAAAGTTGCAAGGCCTTGCGGGTGGAGGCAGGTACGGTGTGGGTCTGGAAAGAAACCAGTGTGCCGTCGATGTCAAAGAATATCGCTTTTATCATTTGTCTTGTGCATTAAAATCCGTGCAAAGATAAGGAATAAACGACAGAGGAGATACACAAGTCGTTCTATAATCGCGGATGGATGCCTATTTTCTTTTTCCGAATCTCCGGTGCGATAATGCATAAGGGGATGGCCGTTTTCTACGTTTCCCGTGGCGGAACCCTATGTTTCCCGCCCGCAAACCCTACGTTTCCGCTTTGGAAAACCTACGTTTCCCGGTGCGGAAACGTAGAAAAGTCAGGGAAAGATTGGCATTTACGGGCTTGCGGTTTTCCCAACCGGTTGGACAGGGGGAAGATAGGCCTTTCAGACGGATGGCTTTTAAGGTGATAAACTGTTTTATTTATCCGATGTATTTATTACATTTGCTGCGGAAAACAAATAAAATAATGTGTATTTGAAAGCTGTGGCGGGAAATAAGCTGCTGCGAAGATAAAAGACAAATCATGGAAGATAGAACTTACCAATATAAACGGATTGCCGTAAAGATAGGCAGTAATGTGCTGACCCGTCGGGACGGTACATTGGATGTGACCCGTATGTCGGCCTTGGTCGACCAGGTGGCCGAACTGCACAAGGCCGGAGTGGAAGTGGTATTGGTGTCATCCGGAGCGGTGGCTTCCGGAAGGAGCGAGCTGAAACCCTTGAAAAAGTTGGACAGTGTGGACCAGCGGCAACTCTTTTCTGCCGTGGGGCAGGCCAAACTGATTAACCGCTATTACGAACTGTTCCGTGAACACGGCATTACGGTGGGGCAGGTGCTGACCACCAAGGAGAGTTTTTCTACCCGCCGCCACTACCTGAACCAGCGCAACTGCATGCGGGTGATGCTGGAAAACGGGGTGATTCCCATTGTGAACGAGAATGACACGATTTCCGTCACCGAACTGATGTTTACCGACAACGACGAGCTTTCGGGCATGATTGCCTCGATGATGGACATGCAGGCACTGATTATTCTCAGTAACATCGACGGCATCTACAACGGCTCCCCTTCGCAGCCGGGCACTTCGGTCATCCGTACCGTGGAGCGGGGGAAAGACCTTTCCGACTACATCCAGACCGAGAAATCCGGTTTCGGCAGAGGAGGCATGCTCACCAAGAGTACCATTGCCCGCAAGGTGGCCGATGAAGGCATTACGGTAATTATAGCCAACGGAAAGAAAGAGAATATCCTGCCCGATTTGCTGTACCGTCCTGAAACGACGGTGTGTACGCGTTTCCTCCCGGCTCCGGCAGAGGTGTCGAGCGTCAAGAAATGGATTGCCCACAGTGAAGGTTTTGCCAAAGGCGAACTGCACTTGAACCGGCAGGCGGTAGAGGCCGTCAGGGGCAGTAAGGCGACCAGCATCCTTCCGGTGGGGGTGACGCGGGTGGCCGGTGATTTTGAGAAAGACGACATCGTGCGTATTATGGACGAACAGGGACAGCAAATCGGGGTAGGCCGCGTGTCGGCCGATGCCGCCGAGGCCGTATTGCTGGTCGGCCGTCACGGACAGAAGCCGCTGGTACACTATGATTACCTTTATCTGGAGTGAGGTTGAATCGTCCTCATTCCAGGCAAATGGTCTTGTGTTCGGCGATGGACTGGATGGATAACGGAGTGACCGAGGTCCAGAGTGCCAGGTCGTGCAGGTCGGCCGGGTAAGTGAGTTCCTGTTTCAGGTCCGCTTCCAGTGCCTTGAGCATGATATAGTCCATGCCCTCGTGGTGCGTGTCGAGGCGGAGCGCTTCTTCTCCCCAGCGTTTCCAGTACGTGTGTGCATATTGTTGCAGGTAAGGCGTATCCGGCTCCCAGGTTTCGTGGGGACTCCTGCCCTCCAGGTAGATGCGTCGCAGTTCCCCTTGCCAGATACCCTTGGTGCCCTGTACCTCCAGGTCGAGGCTTCGGGGACGGGGCAAGGTCGTGTCGTGGGTGAGCGAGATGAGTACGCCGGAAGCCGTTTCCAGCTGTGTCAAGACGATGTCTCCTTGAGTGACCGTGAGCTGTTCGTCTCCTCCCAGTTCCCGGATGCGCTGGTGCAGCCCGGCTGCTTTAGAAGCAAAGGAAGTCAGGCAGACCACTCGGTCTTTGCGGGGAATGTCGGCGATGAGGCAGAGCGGAGCCAGTCCATGAGTCGGATAGAGGTCCCCGTTTTCCTGCAGATAAAACTTGCTTCGCCAGATACTCTCCGTTTTTTTCCGGTTGCCCATATTTCCCTTGTCGTCCAGCAGGAGGTTGCGCAGATCGTGGCGGTAGCCGCCGCGCAGGTGTACGATTTCCCCCAACACCCCTTCCCGGACCAGGTTGTACATGGCCAGTACCTCTTGCCGGAAAAGCGTGTTTTCCAGAGGAAGGACCTTCTTCCCGCAGGCATCGGCCGCCTCCAGAAGAGGCTGGTATTCGTGCAGGTAGAGTCCTCCTTTGATTTCAAGCGCCACATGGCAACCGGCCTTCAGGCAATACAAGGCATGCGTCACATGCAGTTGCCAGGGTGAAGCGATGAACACCAGTTGCGGGGCATGTGTGGCAATCATCCGTTGGTAATCGTCACCTCCCCGGTGGTAGCAAGGCACGCCATATACCTCTTCCCGGGCTTCCGGGTCGGCAATGGCGGTAATCTGGAAATAAGGAATGTGACGGCAGAGAGCCAGCAGTTGCTTGCCGCGGTATCCCATGCCGATATAAGCGATTTTGAGCGTTTCCATTGATTGAAAGGTTAGGTAGGGTGAATACGGATCAGTGTCTGGATTCCAGAAACTGGATGAGCAGTTCGCGAGGCAGGGAGTAGGTGTTTCCGTGTGCTTGCACGTACTTCAGCAGGGCCACTCCTTCTTGTTGCAGGCGGGCTTTGGGCACGATGTCTTTCGTGTCTTCGGCCATTTTCAGCATCATCATGGCAGCCAGTTCTATTTTTTCGATTCCGTCTTTGTCTTCGTGGTACTGGTCAAGCAGCTCTTTACATTCCATCTGTGCCAATTGTTCGGGTGTCACTCCCAGTATTTGCCGGGCTGTGCTTTCATATTCCTCCCAGTCCGTTTGGCTGATGCGTTTCCGGCGGAGCAGCAGATTTGCGATGGCGGCAAAGATTTCCTGAATCATGCGTATGAGATAATCTTGTCGAATCATGGTTTTTAGCTTTTTGGTTGCAAAGTTCGAAATATTTTTCTTGCTTTTTCATAATCTTTCGTAATTTTGAGCGAAGAACTAAAAAATCGAACTATGGACGAGCAAATAAGACAAATAGGGGAACGCATCCGTGGGTTGCGCGATGCCTTGGAACTGAGTATGGAAGAAATGGCCGACCGCTGCGGGCTGCGGGTAGAACAGTATCGTGAGATTGAGTCGGGAGAGTTTGACATTGCCGTCAGCACTTTGCAGCAGATTGCACGGAAATTTGACATTCCGTTGGATGTGTTGATGTTCGGAGAAGAACCCAAGATGAATTCCTATTTTCTGACCCGCTGGGGAACCGGCATCTCGGTCGAACGTACGAAAGCCTACAAATATCAGGCACTGGCTTCCGGTTTCCGGAACCGGAAGGCCGATCCTTTCTTGGTAACCGTGGAGCCGAAGCCGGAAGATACACCTATTTATTATAACACCCACTACGGGCAGGAATTCAACATGGTGTTGGAAGGCCGGATGCTGCTCAGCATCAACGGGAGAGATCTGATTCTGGAACAGGGTGACAGCCTTTATTTTGATTCTTCCCTTCCGCACGGCATGAAGGCCCTCGACGGAAAGGCCGTGAAATTCCTGGCAGTAGTAATGTAGAAATTAAGATTGAAGAGATATATGTTAGAAAGATTTGTTGAACAGACGCATTTTACCTCGCAGGAGGATTTTATCGCGCATTTTAAGGTAAAGGTGCCGGAGAACTTTAACTTCGGCTATGATGTGGTGGATGCCTGGGCGGCAGAACGTCCGGAAAAGAACGCGCTGCTTTGGACCAACGACAAGGGCGAGCATATCCAGTTTACGTATGCGGATTTGAAGAAATATACCGATATGACGGCTTCTTATTTTCAAAGTCTGGGTATCGGGCATGGCGACAAGGTGATGCTGATTTTGAAACGTCGGTATGAGTTCTGGTTTTCCATCATTGCCTTGCACAAAATCGGGGCCATCACCATTCCGGCCACGCATTTGCTGACTAAAAAAGACATTGTGTACCGTTGCCAGGCGGCAGGCATCAAGGTGATTGTGGCTGCCGGTGAACCGGTCATCACGAAACATATCCTGGACGCCATGCCGGAATTGCCGACGGTGGAACGGCTGGTGAGCGTGGGACCTGAATATCCGGAAGGTTTTGAAGACTTCCACAAAGGGATGGAAGCGGCACCTCCTTTCGTGCGTCCGGCTCATGTGAATACCAACGACGACATTTCCCTGATGTATTTCACCTCGGGTACGACTGGTGAGCCGAAAATGGTAGCCCATGATTTTACGTATCCGTTGGGACACATCGCCACGGGATGTTTTTGGCATAACCTCCATGAAGACAGCCTGCATTTCACCATTGCCGATACGGGATGGGGAAAGGCCGTATGGGGAAAACTCTACGGACAGATGATTGCGGGAGCCAATATCTTTGTGTACGACCATGAGAAGTTTACGCCGGCCGATATCCTGCAGAAGATTCACGACTATCACATCACCTCGCTTTGTGCGCCTCCTACCATTTACCGTTTCCTGATTCGGGAGGATTTGTCGAAGTATGACTTGTCGTCGCTGGAATATTGTACCACCGCAGGCGAAGCGTTGAACTATTCGGTATATGAAACTTTCAAGCGTATCACGGGTATCCGTCTGATGGAGGGTTTCGGACAGACGGAAACGGCCCTGACACTGGCTACTTTCCCATGGATGGAACCCAAACCGGGCAGTATGGGGGTACCCAATCCGCAGTATGACATTGATTTGCTGAAACCGGACGGCCGTTCGGCGGAAGACGGAGAACAAGGGCAGATTGTGGTGCGTACCGACAAGGGCAAACCGCTGGGACTGTTCAAGGAATACTATCGCGACCCGGCCTTGACGCACGAGGCATGGCATGACGGAGTGTATTATACCGGCGATGTGGCCTGGCGTGACGAGGACGGTTACTACTGGTTTGTGGGCCGTGCCGACGATGTCATCAAGAGCTCCGGCTACCGCATCGGCCCGTTTGAGGTGGAAAGTGCCCTGATGACCCATCCGGCGGTAGTGGAATGTGCCATTACCGGTGTGCCCGACGAAATCCGCGGACAGGTGGTGAAAGCGACCATTGTATTGGCAAAGGATTACAAGCAGAAAGCCGGACCGGAACTGGTGAAGGAATTGCAGGACCACGTGAAACGGGTGACGGCACCTTACAAATATCCGCGTGTCATCGAGTTTGTGGATGAATTGCCGAAGACCATCAGCGGGAAAATTCGCCGGGTGGAAATTCGTCAGAAGGACAATGCGTAACTGATAAAAATACTATCTTTGCATCATTACGTAAATTTTTGAATGAATCTCTAGGAATGAAAGGTAGTTTTTTTATTAATTGGCTGTCTGCATTATGCATTTTTATGGTTTCTGAGCCATTGACGGCTCAGGTGGTGAAGCATGAACGGCTACTTTCTTTTGAGGAGGGAGTGCCGCAGGAACTTTCCGGAACGAAGTCGGCCTTGTCGCTCAGTGAGGAGCATTACAAGGATGGAACACATTCTCTCCGGTGGTCGTATGAACCGGGAGCAGTGCTTTCCTTGAAGAGGGACCTGAAGTTTGAACCGAAAGATCCGACCGGAAAGGATACTTATTTGTCTGCTTTTATCGTGTGGGTGTATAATGAAAAAGCCATGGATAAGAAAATTACCTTCCAGTTCCTGAAAGACGGAAAGGTGTGTACTTCTTTCCCGTTTGGCATCAACTTTACGGGATGGCGTGCGGCCTGGGTGTGCTATGAGCGCGACATGGAAGGTACGCCGGAAGAGGGGATGAACGAACTGCGCGTGGTGGCGCCGGATGTAAAAGGAGAACTGTTCATCGACCATCTGATTCCGGCCAGCAAGGTGGATGCCCGTCAGCAGGCGGCGGATGTGCAGGTGCCTTTCGTACACAAAGGGACCACCAACCACTGGCTGGTGATTTATCCTCATTCGTTGTGGAAATCTGATTTGCCCTTAGTGCCGGTGTCTGCGAAGGAACTTCAGGACATGCACTTGATGGAGAAGCGTTACCGGGACATGATTTACACGCCGGGCAAACTTTCCCAAAAGCAGATTGACAATATCCGTCGGAAATACGACGCTTATCATATTGTATATAAGAATGGAAAGGTGAGCGGACTGCCTATCTTCATGGTGCGTCAGTCGGAGGCTTACGAGCGGATGATTCCGCACTGGGACAAGGACATGTTTACCAAACTGGGCATGGAGATGAAGGCGTATTTCGACCTGATGAAAGCCATAGCCGTGGCGTATCATAATGCGCAGGATGCCGGGGTGAAGCAGGAAATGCGTCAGAAATTCATGGCCATGTACGACCATATCACCGACCAGGGAGTGGCATACGGAAGTTGCTGGGGAAACATTCATCATTATGGTTACAGTGTGCGCAACCTGTATCTCTCTTATTTCCTGATGAAAGACGTGTTGCGGGAAGAAAACCGTCTGGCAGAAGCGGAAGCGACTATGCGCTGGTATGCCATCACGAACGAGGTGTATGCCAAACCGACGGGGAATGGCATCGACATGGACTCGTTTAATACCCAGACATCCGGACGGATTGCCAGTATCCTGATGATGGAAGATACGCCGGAAAAGTTGCGCTACCTGCGTTCTTTCTCCCGTTGGATTGATTACGGATGCCGTCCGGCACCGGGACTGGCCGGGGCGTTCAAGAGTGACGGGGCGGCTTTCCATCACCGGAACAATTATCCGGCCTATGCAGTAGGAGGATTGGACGGAGCGACCCACATGATTTACCTGATGAGCGGAACGACTTTTTCGGTATCAGAACTGGCACATCAGACGGTGAAGAATGTGTTGCTGGCCATGCGTTTTTATTGCAACCAGCAGCAGTTTCCTTTGTCAATGTCGGGACGTCATCCGAATGGGAAAGGAAAACTTATCCCGGTGCAATATGCCCTGATGGCGATTTCGGGTACGCCGGACGGAAAGAAGAAATACGATGCGGAGATGGCGGCGGCTTATCTTCGACTGGTACGGGAGCCGGTGAAACCCGGTACCAATGAGCCGGATTATTTGCCGCAGGCGCCGGCCGGACTGGCACGGAAGCTGGAAAAGAAACTGTTGAAGGCAGGCTTTATGCCTGAAAAAGACCCGCAAGGAAACCTGGCGCTGGGATATGGCTGTGTCTCCGTGCAACGGCGGAGCAACTGGGCGGCAGTCGTACGCGGCCATTCCCGTTATTTATGGGATGCCGAGCATTACCTGGATGCGAATTTCTACGGACGCTATCTGGGGTATGGAAGTATGCAGGTGCTGACGGCCCGGCCGGGAGAAAGGATCACCTTCACGACCAGTGGCTGGCAGGAAAACGGTTTCGATTGGAACCGGATTCCGGGAGTCACTTCCATTCATCTGCCTTTTGACCAGTTGCGTGCTCAGGTGCGGAATGTGGATGCTTTCTCGGGTATGGAAGAGATGCTGTATTCCGATGAGGCGTTTGCCGGAGGACTTTCACAGGAGCACGAGAATGGTAATTTTGGCATGAAGTTGCACGAACATGACAAGTACAACGGCTCTCACCGTGCCCGGATTTCCTATCATTTCTTCGGAGATACGATTGTGGCCTTGGGTTCGGACATAGAAAACCTCAATCAGGAGTATCCAACTGAAACGACAGTGTTTCAGCTGGCGGCCATTACACCGGAAGAAAAAGCGTATTGGAACCAGTGGACCGACAACGGCCACACGTATCTGGCTCCGAACGGAATCGGTTATTATGTGCCGGGAAAGGCTTCGTTTGAAAAGCATTTCCCGCAAGTCACAGTGGGAGAACGCAGTGTGAAACCGACGTCGGGCGACTGGGTCTCACTGGTATTCAATCATGGGAAAGCTCCGAAGGGTGCTTCGTATGAATATGCCGTACTGCCACAGACGGATGAGTCTACATTGGCGCAGTTTGCCCAGCAACCTGCTTATCGTGTGCTTCAGCAAGACCGGAATGCCCATATCGTGACTTCGGATGCTGCGCATCTGACTTCCTACGTGTTGTTTGAAACTCCGGAGAAAGCATTGCCGGGAGATTTCATCGAGAAAGCGGACACTTCCTGTCTGGCGATGGTGAAACAGGTAGACTCGAAAAAACTGGTGCTGACGGTGGCCCAGCCGGACCTGGCTCTCTATCGCGGACCCAGTGACGAGGCTTTCGATGCAAACGGCAAGCGGATAGAACGCAGCATTTATTCCCGTCCTTGGATTGACAACGAGAGTCAGGAAATTTCGGTTACCATCACCTTGAAAGGACAGTGGAAAGTGGCTTCTCAACCGGCTGTGGAAGTGCTGAAGGCTGATGAAAAACAGACCGTGTTACGGTTTACGTGCCGGGAAGGGAAAAGCTACGATGTGCAGTTGAGTAAATAGGATGCGGATGTAAGTTCAGCAAAGAATAAAACGAGCAAGCCGGAGTACTCTTCATGTGCTCAGGCTTGCTCGTTTATATGTGTGGTATTCAGCTTTTTAAATACGGGTATCGGCTCCCCACATCATCTTTTCACGCAGGGTGTTGAAGAAAGAGTGATGGCAGCGTTTCACGATGCGGATGAAGTGTTCTCCCCGGCGGATGGTCAGCCGGCTGCCTTCGCGGAAGGTTTCGCTGCGTCCGTCGATGGCAATCAGGAAATTGTGACTGCGGCTTTCTACTTCCAGTGTGATTTCCCAGTCGTCCCGAATCACGATGGGACGTACGTTGAGGCTGTGCGGGGCTACGGCGGTCAGGCTGATGGTACCGCTTTGGGGCACCAGAATCGGGCCGCCCACGCTGAGGGAATAACCCGTGGAGCCGGTGGGGGTGGCCACAATCAGTCCGTCGGCCTGGTACACATTCAATAATTCCCCGTTGATGTATGCCCGGATGGAAATCATGGACGAACTGTCGCGCTTCAGGATGGCGATTTCATTCAGTCCGTAGGGATAGCCTTTCAGCACCTGTCCGTTGCTGGTCAGTTTCAATACCCTTCGCGGTTCGGCCAAGTACATTCCCTGATGAATCTCTTCAAAGGTTTCCTCCATCTGGTCGGGAGTAATATCGGCCAGGAATCCCAGGCGTCCGGTGTTGATACCCAGTATCGGAATTTCCTTGTTGCCCACCAGACTGGCGGTTTTCAGGAAAGTGCCGTCGCCACCGATGCTGAGGGCCATATCTGCTGTAAAGTCATCGTGACCGTTGAAAATCTCCAATCCTGTCAGGTCTGCACTTGTATGCAGGCGCAGGAACTCGTAAAATTCCCGGTGAATACAGATATGGTCTTCCTTGTGCCGGAGAATTTCCAGCAGATGGGTCACATGGGCTGATTTATGTTCCTGATACGTGTTTCCAAAGAGGGCGAATTTCATCTTCCGCTGCATATAGGGTGTCGTTTTTATCAATCTTTTTAAGAATAAACATGTCAAGTTTTTCGTAAAACCTGCTAACTTTGCACGATGTTGATGCAAAGATAGCGAAAGGCGGGGGCAGAGACAAACGGAAAACAAAGTTTTCAGATTGGACTATGCCGAGCCGCATCCTGTCTTCGCGTGAGCAAAGATAGCGAAATTCATGGAATATGACGAAATTAAGTGTGAATATAAACAAGGTGGCTACGCTTCGTAACGCACGTGGCGGGAATAACCCGGATGTAGAGAAAGTGGCCTTGGACTGCGAGCAGTTTGGGGCGGAAGGTATTACGGTTCATCCGCGCCCGGATGAACGGCATATCCGCTATTCGGATGTGTATGCTTTGCGCCCGATATTGAAAACGGAATTTAATATTGAAGGATATCCTTCGAAGGAGTTTGTCGATTTGGTGTTGAAGGTGAAACCTACTCAGGTGACGTTGGTGCCGGATGCGCCCGATCAGATTACATCCAACTGTGGTTGGGATACCAAAACACATCAGGCATTCCTGACGGAACTGATGGACACTTTCGGAGAAGCGGGCATCCGTACGTCTATTTTTGTGGGGACGGACCTGGAGCTGATTGAATATGCAGCCAAGACAGGTGCCGACCGGGTGGAACTGTACACCGAACCTTATGCTTCCCTTTATCCCAAAAATCCGGAAGCGGCTGTGGCTCCTTTTGTGGAAGCTGCCGACCGTGTACATAAACTGGGTATGGGACTGAACGCCGGACACGATTTGAGTCTGGTGAACCTGAAGTATTTCCATGATCATATTCCTTGGCTGGATGAGGTATCCATCGGCCATGCCTTGATATGTGACGCATTGTATTTAGGATTGAAGAAAACCATTGAAGAATATAAAAATTGCCTTCGTTAAATTATGATGACTTTAACTTTACTGGCTGCCGCTCAGGCTGTAGCCGACACGATGGCCGGAGCAAATCCGGTGCTGACTCCGGTTTCTTCCGGTGAGCCACAGATGAATCTTTGGGACATGGCCTGCAAGGGAGGCTGGATTATGATTGTACTGGCTGTGATGTCGGTAATTGCTTTCTATATTTTCTTTGAACGGGCAGTAGCCATCCGTAAGGCGGGAAAGGATGACCCTTTGTTTATGGACCGCATCCGCGACTACATCAAGTCGGGCGAAATCAAGTCGGCCATCAACTATTGCCGCATTACGAACACTCCTTCGGCCCGTATGATTGAGAAGGGTATCACCCGTATGGGTCGTCCGGTAGCCGACGTGCAGGCAGCCATCGAGAATACCGGAAACATTGAAGTGGCCAAGCTGGAAAACGGCTTGTCCATCATGGCCACTATTTCGAGCGGGGCACCGATGCTGGGATTCCTCGGTACGGTGACCGGTATGGTGCGTGCCTTCTGGAACATGGCCAACGCGGGCAACAACATTGACATCACTTTGCTGTCAAGCGGTATTTATGAAGCCATGATTACGACGGTGGGCGGACTGGTGGTCGGTATTGCCACGATGTTTGCCTACAACCATCTGGTGTACCGTGTGGACAAGGTGGTGAGTCAGATGGAAGCACGTACACTGGCTTTCATGGACTTGTTGAATGAACCGACTGAAAAATAAACGCGTATGGCATTAAAGAGAAGACAGAAAATATCACCCAGCTTCAGCATGTCGTCCATGACCGACCTGATTTTCCTGCTGCTGATATTTTTTATGATTACTTCTACCATGGTATCGCCGAATGCCATCAAGGTGCTTCTGCCCCAAGGTTCGGAGCAGACTTCGGCCAAGCCTATGGCACGGGTGATCATTGACAAAGACCTGAACTATTACGGTGCTTTCGGCAACGAGGATGAAATGCCGCTGGCTATTGATGAGGTGGCTGCGTTTCTTCAGGAATGTGCCCGGAAGGAACCGGAAATGTATGTAGCCCTGTATGCCGACGAGTCCATCCCGTATCGTGAAATCGTCCGGGTACTGAATATTGCGAACGAGAATCATTTCAAGATGGTCCTGGCGACTCGCCGTCCGGATAAAAATTAAAAAGCAGAGTGACGTTGAAAAAAAATAAGGTAATCGGAATCGTATGTACGGTGGTTTTGCACCTGTTGGTGTTGCTGCTGCTGTTTCTTCTGAAGCTGACCGTACCGGCAGAACAGGAGGAGGGCGGTGTGCCCGTGATGCTGGGCAACACGGAACTGGCGGGAGGGGAAGCCGACCCTTATACCTTGACCGAGGTGGATATGATGCCTTCGGAAGCTCCTGCCGCACAGGAAGCGGCGGAGACGCCTGCCGTGGAACAGCCGATGATTACGCAGCAGGATGAACCTTCCTTGCAGGTGAAGAAGGAGACCCCGAAAAAAGAAACTCCCAAGAAGGAGCAGCCGAAGAAAACGCCAGTGAAGACCGAAACACAGACCGTGAACAAACCGAAGGAGAAAACTGAGGCGGAGAAACGGGCTGAAGCGGAAAAGGCTGCGGCACAGGCGGCAGCCAACAAGATAGCCGGTGCCTTTGGAAAGGGTTCCCAGATGGGTAGCAAGGGCAATGCTTCCGGTGTCGGTTTGCAGGGAAGTCCTACCGGGAATTCCTCTACCGGAAAGACGAGTGGCGTAGGCGGTTATGGTACCTTCGACCTGAACGGCCGTTCACTGGGCAGCGGAAAGCTGCCGGTGCCGGTGTACAACGTGCAGGATGAGGGTCGTGTGGTGGTGACCATCGTGGTGAATCCCGCAGGACAGGTCATCAGCACCAGTATCAACAAGCGGACCAATACCGTGAACCCGGCGTTGCGGAGAGCAGCGGAAGAGGCGGCCCGGAAAGCCCGCTTCAATGCGGTGGATGGGGTGAACAACCAGAGTGGTACCATCACCTATTATTTTAAATTGAGATAATTTTTAATTCTAAACAGATAGATTTATGAAAGCAGTTTGTATCTTTTTGGCTGAAGGTTTCGAGGAAATGGAAGCCATGTTCCCGTTGGATATCATGCGTAGAGGCGGATTGAATGTGAAAACCGTGTCTGTAACCGGTAATAAGACCGTGACCAGCTCCCATCAGGTACCTATCGTAGCCGATATGTTGTTTGAAGACCTGAAAGAGGACGAAGTGGAAATGATTGTACTTCCCGGAGGACTGCCAGGTGCCACCAACTTGGATGCACATGCCGGACTGGACAAACTGATCATGAGTTTTGCCGCTGCCGGAAAACCGCTGGCTGCCATTTGTGCCGCTCCGCTGGTTTATGGCAAGCGTGGTTTGCTGAAAGGCAAGAAAGCAACCTGCTATCCGGGTTTCGACAAGTTCCTGGAAGGAGCCGAATATACGGGCAACATGGTCGAAATCGTCGACAACTTCATTTTGGGTAAAGGCCCGGGTGCTGCGCCTGCCTTTGGCTTTGCCATTCTGGAAAAATATGCCGGTGCAGAAAAGACCCTTGAAGTGAAAAAAGGAATGTTGCTGGCATAATGAAGAAATATGTCATTGTGGTAGCGGGAGGAAAAGGCCTGCGTATGGGGGGAGAGATTCCCAAACAGTTCATACCGGTAAAAGGAAAGCCGGTGCTGATGCGTACGCTGGAGGCTTTTCATGCCTGTGATCCGCAGATTGAACTGATTGTGGTGCTTCCGGTGGAACAGCGTTCCTACTGGGAGCACCTTTGTGCTGAGTATGGCTTTGCTTTACCTCACCGGATTGCGGCGGGGGGAGAGACCCGTTTCCATTCCGTGAAGAACGGGCTGGCTCTGGTGGAGGAAGACGGAATTGTCGGAGTACACGACGGGGTTCGTCCTTTTGTCTCTTCGCAAGTCATTGCGGACTGCTATGCACGGGCGGCTGCCCTGCAGGCCGTAGTGCCTGTGACGGATGTGGTGGAAACCGTCCGCCATCTGTTGCCCGAAGGAGGCAGTGAGACCGTATCGCGCAATGAATACAAGCTGGTGCAGACACCGCAGGTCTTTACGGTGGAACTGCTGAAACGGGCTTACGCACAGGAATACAAGCCCTTCTTTACCGACGATGCTTCGGTGGTGGAAGCATTGGGACAGCCGGTACATCTGGTGCCTGGCAATCGGGAAAATATCAAACTCACCACTCCTTTTGACCTGAAAGTAGCAGAATCACTTATTGACGACTGATGTTTGACTTATCCACACGCGATGTGAAATATTTACCGGGGGTAGGACCGCAACGGGCGGCCCTGCTGAATAAGGAATTGAATATCTATTCCTTACGCGACCTGTTGTATTATTTCCCTTACAAGTATGTGGACCGCAGCCGTCTGTATTATATCCACGAGATTGACGGCAATATGCCTTATATTCAGCTGCGCGGACGGATTCTGAGCTTTGAGCTGTTGGGTGAAGGTCGCCAACGCCGGCTGGTAGGACATTTCACCGACGGTACGGGCGTGGTAGACCTGGTGTGGTTCCAGGGCCTGAAATACATCACCGGAAAATACAAGGCCAATGAGGAATACATCGTGTTCGGTAAGCCGACAGTGTTCAACGGGCGTATCAACGTGGCGCATCCCGACATTGATCCGGCGCAGGAACTCACTCTTTCTACCATGGGCCTCCAGCCTTACTACAATACCACGGAAAAGATGAAGCGTACCAGCCTGAATTCGCATGCGCTGGAAAAGCTGATGAAGAATCTTTTTCAGGCTTTGCAGAAGGACAGTTTTGAGGAGACCCTGAGTCCTTCCCTGATTGCGGCTCACCAGCTGATGCCTCTGACGGATGCGTTGTATAATATTCATTTTCCGCAGAATCCGGAACTGCTCCGCAAGGCACAGTATCGGCTGAAATTCGAGGAACTGTTTTATGTGCAGCTCAACATCCTCCGTTACACCAAGGAACGCCGCAACAAGTTCCAGGGATTGGTGTTCGAGCATGTGGGCGAAATTTTCAATACCTTTTATGCCCATCACCTGCCTTTCCAACTGACGAGGGCACAGAAACGTGTCATCAAGGAAATGCGTCGCGACATGGGTAGCGGGCGGCAGATGAACCGGCTGTTGCAGGGGGATGTGGGCAGTGGGAAGACCTTGGTGGCCCTGATGACCATGTTGATTGCCTTGGACAACGGCTTCCAGGCCTGCATGATGGCTCCTACCGAAATTCTGGCTACCCAGCATTATGAAACCATCCGTCACTTCTTGGAGGGGATGCAGGTACGGGTGGAACTGCTGACCGGCAACGTGAAAGGCAAGCGCAGGGAAACGATTCTTCGCGACTTATTAACAGGGGATGTGCATATTCTGATTGGGACGCATGCCGTGATTGAGGATACGGTGAATTTCTCTTCGTTGGGATTGGTGGTCATTGACGAACAGCATCGTTTTGGGGTAGCCCAGCGGGCCAAGCTGTGGGGCAAGAATACCCGTCCTCCCCATGTGTTGGTTATGACGGCCACTCCGATTCCCCGTACGCTGGCCATGACTTTGTATGGTGACCTCGATGTGTCGGTCATCGACGAGCTGCCTCCCGGCCGGAAACCCATCCAGACCATCCATCAGTTTGATAACCGCCGGAAAAGCATGTATGAGTTCATGCGCAAACAGATTCAGGAGGGACGTCAGGTGTATATCGTGTATCCGTTGATTCAGGAAAGTGAAAAGATGGACATCAAGAACTTGGAGGAAGGTTATCTGCACATTTGTGAGGAATTTCCCGAATACAAGGTCAGCAAGGTGCACGGCAAGATGAAACCGGCCGAGAAAGAAGAGGAAATGCAGCGTTTCCTGGCCAACGAAACTCAGATTATGGTGGCCACTACCGTGATTGAGGTCGGGGTGAACGTGCCCAATGCGTCGGTGATGGTCATTGAAAACGCCGAACGTTTCGGACTTTCCCAGCTGCACCAGCTCCGCGGACGGGTAGGCCGGGGGGCCGACCAGTCGTATTGTATTCTGGTGACCGGATACAAGTTGACGGAAGATACCCGTAAGCGCATCGAAATCATGGTGCAGACCAACGACGGTTTTGAGATTGCCGAAGCCGATTTGAAACTGCGTGGCCCCGGCGATTTGGAAGGTACCCAGCAGAGCGGAGTGGCCTTCGACCTGAAGATTGCCGACATTGCCAAAGACGGGCAGTTGCTACAATACGTTCGTGGCATCGCCGAGCGCCTGTTGGATGATGACCCGGAGGGAATGAAGCCGGAAAATCGGATTGTCTGGCAGCAGCTGAAAGAACTCCGGAAGAAGAACGTGAACTGGTCGGTCATCTCTTGATTCAATGGCTTCCCAAATGCCAAGAAACGGATGGCCTGGTTTTTCTCCATAAAATTCTACATTGATTCCGTAAAAGATTCTATTTTTTCATCGGATTGCGTGTGATACCTTTGAAACCGAGATTCTGTGTCTCATTTTAAGTTGGAAAAACATGAAAAGATTGATTGGAACAATGATATGCCTGATGGCCGGGGCGATGGCTATGGCGCAACAAGTGTACGAACTGGATATGCCTGTAAAGGAAAAGACGATTTACAGTGGCCACTTGAAATTGGGAGGAAGCAACCCTTCCGGTGAACACATTGAGGTGAACAGTTATTACATGTCGATAGGAGGCAAGCCAGTCATTCCAGTAATGGGAGAGTTCCATTATAGCCGTTATCCGGAATGTCAATGGGAAGAGGAAATCCTGAAGATGAAGGCTGGCGGAGTGACGGTGATTCCCACGTATGTGTTTTGGAGTATCCATGAGGAACAGGAGGGAGTTTTCAATTGGACCGGCAACCGGAATCTTCGTAAGTTCCTGCAACTTTGCCAGAAGCATGGCATGTGGACTGTGGTGCGAATCGGCCCTTTCTGTCATGGGGAGATACGCAACGGGGGACTGCCTGACTGGCTGTTTGCCAAGCCGCTGGAAATCCGTTCGAACGATGTGAACTACTTGAAGTATGTGAAACGGTTCTATGAGGAAATCGGCCGTCAGCTGGACGGACTTTATTATAAAGACGGCGGAACGATTATCGGTACGCAGATTGAGAATGAGCACCAACACTCGGCTGCCCCTTGGGGAATTACCTATCCGGGAGAACCGAAAGACATGACATCGGCCACCTACGATGCAGACATTATCCGGATAGGGGTCAGTGTGCAGGACAAGAAGATTACGACAGCCGAACTGGGTGACCTGCATATGAAGACCTTGAAGAAAATGGCTGAGGAAGCAGGGATACAGACCCCTCTGTACACGGCTACCGGATGGGGCAATGCCGCAGTCATCGGCGAGGAAGCCATTCCTGTGACGGCAGCTTATACTTATCCTTTCTGGTCCAAACCCAAGATGTCTCCTTTCTGCTTGTTCAAGGACATTCAGAAGAGCCCCGATTATGCGCCGGTGCGTTATGATACCGAGAAGTTTCCTTCCTTCTGTGCGGAAATGGGAGTAGGCATTCAGATGATTTACACCCGTCGGCCCATTGTGACGGCCAAGGCTGCGGAGGCATTGATGGTACGCACACTGGGAAGCGGGGCCAATGGAATCGGATATTATATGTATCATGGTGGGTCTACTCCGAAAATGGGTCCGACGGCTTTCTTCAGCGATGAGCCGATGGGAATGCCCAAGATTTCGTATGATTTTCAAGCTCCTTTGGGGGAATTTGGTTTGGAACACGGTTCTTATCGTGCCTTGCGTCTGCTGCATCTGTTTTTGAATGATTTTTCCGATCAGCTGGCTCCGATGGAGACTGTGCTTCCAAAGGGATATGCACAGCTCACTCCTGCCAACCGGGAGACCTTGCGGTATGCGGCGCGGGTAAAGGGAAAATCCGGTTTTGTATTTATGGTGAACTTTCAGGATCATGATACAGCCCGGATAGACCAGAAAGATTTGTGTTTACGGTTGAAGTTTGCGGAGGAAACACTTCGTATCCCTGCTCAGGGAACTTTTACATTGCCGAAGGATGAAAGCCTGATTCTGCCCTTCAATTTCCGTATGGAGGATGCGTTACTGAAATATGCTACCGCTCAACTGTTGCTGAAGCTGGATGACAAGGGAATGGAGCATTACTTTTTCTTCGTGCCGGAAGGTATTCATCCGGAGTTCATGTTTGACAAGGCTACGGTAGCCGGGAAGTACCGTTATACTCCCGAAGCGGGATTAAAGAGTACGTTTACAGTAAAGACCGCAGGCGGGAAACGGTTCAAAGTCACTACGCTGACCCGCGAGCAGGCGTTGAACGCGTGCAAGGTGGATGGGAAGCTGCTCCTCACCTCTTCCATGGTGCTGCCGGGAGAGAAAGGGGTACGTTTGTTGAACATGGGGAATCCGGTATTCCGTTATGTGATGTATCCTTCGGCCAAAGGCTTCAAGGAACAGACTGCCGAAGTACCTGCCGTACAGCCTGAATATACATCCCGTAAGGTGGGAAGCCGCCGTCTGGCGGTTCGTTTTTCCGGCAAGAATTATCCTCAGGTAAACGATTACTTCTTGCGGCTGGATTATGTGGGCGATGTGGCCATGGCATTCCTGAAAGGAGAACTGGTGCTCGATCATTTCTATTACGGGGCACCTTGGCAGATTAGCCTGAAACGTTTCCAGCAGGAGCTGGCCAATGAGGAATTGAGTTTTTACATTCGTCCGTTACGGAAGAATGCGCCTTTCCTGTCTGATTTGCCCAAAGAAGCCGTCCCTGATTTCTCCAAAGGGGCTGTGGTCCGGGTGGATTCAGTGCAGATTGTGCCTCAATATGTGACTACCTTGCACTATCCGTTGCGAAAATGAGTTATGAAGCAGGTTTTTCACAATAATCTTGTGAACCTGCTTTCTTTTTCCGATATTCTGTTGGGGTCATTTTATATTCTTCCTTGAAGTAGTGGGTGAAGATTTTAGGTGCATTGAAGCCTACCTTATAAGCTACTTCAGCGACTGTCATCTGCGTCTTTTCCAGGAGTTTCAGGCTTTTCTTGAGCCGGATGATGCGTATGAACTCACTGGGAGAACTTCCGGTAATCGACATGAGTTTATTGTACAGGTTGCTACGGCTCATTCCGATGATACTGCTGAGTTCTTCTACTGAGAACTGAGGACTTTCGAGATGCTCTTCTACTGTCTTTATCACTTTTTGAATAAAGGATTCATCCAAGGAACTGGAAGTAATGTCACTGACTGGGATATCTGAAACGGAGAATTTTCTGTGACAGTCTTGTTTCCAATGGAGTATTTTATTGATACGGAGTTTCAGGATATCTAAATTGAAAGGTTTGGCAATATAATCGTCTGCTCCTTCGGTGAGTCCGGCTGTAATATGCTCTATGTCGTCTTTCGCACTCAGCATGATGACCGGAATATGTGAGATTTTGATATCGTTTTTGATGGCACGGCATAACTCCAGACCGTCCATATTAGGCATCATCACATCTGTAATGACCATATCTATGGATTCTTTTTTAAGGATAGACAATGCATGAAGGCCATCTACAGCTGCAAGGACCTGATATTCTTTTTTCAGGGAGTCGGCCAGAAAGAGGCGTAAGTCTTGGTTGTCTTCCACTATCAGCAGCGTGGTCTGTGTGAGATTATTTTCATCTTCTGTAGCTTGTGTTGAGGCTGTATCTACGTTTTCTACCTGTGTTTCGGACTCGTTTTCAACTTCCTCCAATGCTGGTGTGGCAGGAATGGCGAAGATAAACTTTGCTCCTGTAGGAATATTGTCTTCTATGTGAATACTTCCATGGTGCAAAACCAGAAGTTCTTTTACAATGTGCAGGCCTATTCCACTGCCATAAGACATGTGGTGGTCAGGCAGCTGATAGAAAGCATCGAAGACTTTGGGCTTCTCGCTGTCTGGAATACCCTTTCCGTTGTCGGCAATGCTGGTAAAGACCTTTCCCTCTTCCATCCATACCTTGACGGTTATTTGGCCCGGATTTCCTGTATATTTTACGGCGTTGGACAACAGGTTCATGAAAATCTTGTGCATTTTTTCTTTGTCGAACTGTATTGCCAGGGAATCGATTCCTTTTTCAAAGGTGATGGAAATCTGATGGGTGTCGGCATAAATGGAGAAATGTTTGAGGATGTCCTCTATGAACTGGATATAATTACCATTTTCAGGCTGTAGCCTCATCTCCTGTACACCAATTTTCCGGAAATCCAATATTTGATTTACCAGATGGAGAAGTGTCAAGGCATTTTTATGCACTATGTTCAGGTTGGGTGTGAAGTCCTCATTTTTGTATTTTTTAAGGACTTCTTCAAGAGGAGCAATAATCAGAGAAAGTGGCGTACGGAAGTCATGACTCAGGTTGGTAAAGAAGTTCAGCCTCATTTCATCGACTTCATGTTGTTTTTTGGCCTCAAACTCCATTTCTTTGTACTTCATTCTACGTTTATGCTTTTGTTCTTTCCGATACCAAATATAGGAGAGGAACAGTAGAATTAGAAGCACGTAGAATATTTTGGCATATATATTTAACCAGACCGGCGGCTCGATTTCAATTTGGAGCGTAGTCGGTGTGCTCCATAATCCCCCAGAATTGATAGCTTTGATTTCTAGCTCGTATTTCCCGGGAGCCATGTTGTTGAATGTGATATAGTTATCTTCAAGAGGTATCCATTGGGCATGCGTTCCCTTTATCCGATAAGAAAACCGGATGTCGTGGATACGTATGAATTCTAAGGTAGAAAAGCTTATTCTAAAGGTGTTCTGATTGTGTTTCAGGGTGATATGATCGGTCAGTTCGATGTTACGGGTTAGAATCTTCTGGTGATTGTAGAGGGAATCCACATCAACTGTCTTTCCAAGCACTTTTAATTCGGTAAAAACTACTTTTGAGATGTTTTTATTGTATTTTATGTTAGGGTCGATATCGTAATATCCTCCGTTACTTCCTGTAAGAATATGTCCATTTTGTGTTTTATAAATGGAGTTGTGGACAAAATCGGAAGTCTGTAGCCCGTCATTTTTAGAATAGGGAAAACAGCGGAAGGCATATCCTCGTCCATTATTGTCTGCCCTGGTCTCTATCCGGGTTATCCCGTCGGTCGTTACGACCCAGATGTTTTGATTATTGTCTTCGGTAATTCCTCGTACGAAATTACCTTCCAGACGGTGCTTCTTGTTCAGAAAATAAATACTGTCGTGGCGCATGTCAAATATGCTAAGTCCTTCTCTTCCTCCTATCCATAAAAGATTTCTGCTATCTATGTAGACGTTATTTTGAATGGAATCTTGAATATATTGTGTTTGTTTCTTGTTGTGGCGTAAGGTTGTTATGTGATGATTCTCGGTATTCAAGACACATGTACCGTTGCAAGTAGCCATATATAATGATTTCTTCTGATCAAAATATACGTTCATCACATGAACATCGGATATTCCGGAGTTCTGAGGAGTGAAAGTGTGAAAATATCCTGTGCGTGGATTGAACACATGTAAGCCACACTTCAGGTTTCCCAAATATAGATTGCCATCGTTGTCCCCGGTGATACTCCATATACTGTTATTGACTGGATTTCGAGGAAACTGGGTGGAGAATGGCTGGGAATGGAATTCCCCGTCCTGGTAATATCCGAATCCATCCAGATAGGTGCCAACCCATAATTTCTTGTTGGAATCTATGTACATACAGGTGATTTTGTTGCTGAATGAGTTGTGCAGCTCCTTCTTGAAGGCCGTGATATGGCCTTCAGAATCTATTTTGTAGATTCCGTCCCCGTCTGTACCAATCCATAAGTTGTGTGCCTCATCTTCCATTTGGCAGGATATGTCATAGACGGATGGAAGCGTAATCTTGGAGAATGAAAAGAAATGAGGGTTATAATAAGATATACCGTTGCGCATGGTTCCTACCCACATGGTGTTCTCGGCATCACAATAGAAGCACCATACTTTGTTGCTTCCTAACGAATAAGGTGTTACATCCTGGGTGATATGGGTATATTCCTGTTTTTGTTTGTTGTAAATGCTGATGCCATCATATTCCAGTCCAATCCATATCTGATGGGAATTGTCTTCACAGATGTTGATTACTTTATTTTTGAGTAAAAGTGAAGTCTTTCCTACACTGCTCAGTTTCCATACATCGTTGGGTTGTTGTGTAAGTAGCCAGAGTCCTTCTGCATTCGAACTGTAAATCCAAATGTCGAAATCACTGTCTACAAAAAGCTTGTAGTTTAAATGCTGCTCTGTCTTTAATACCTTATTTAAAGGAAGAATGGCGTATGTTTTCTGGTTGAATAAATCGGTAATATGTAGCTGGTTGTCTTTATCGATATAAAAAAAACGGTTTTGACGTGCATAAAAGAAAGAGAGCTTTTCCGGCAAGTTTTTCAATGTGTAGGTCTGATGGTTTTGTGGAAGATAGACCTTCATGACTTTTCCATTATAGGACCAGATGTTTTTCTGGTCATCAATCATGATTTTCTGTGGAAGTGAATTGCTGTGGAGTTTATACTGCTCCAATAGGGGTTGGGCATTGACGAATTGGTCTTTCACTCTGTCGTAAACGAAATAATATCCGTAACGTTCTATCCAGATATGGTTTTCTTTGTCGATGAGAATCTGTTGTACAGAAACGGAAAGATCGAGTCCGCTTTCTGTTTTCAGGTATGGCTTGACGTTGTAGCCGTCAAAACGGTTGATGGCACTGTTGGTCACACACCAGAGAAAACCTTCGTGGTCTTTCAGTATGTCGATGACTTCGTTATCGGCCAGACCATCGTGGACTGTAAGATGTCGGAACTGGTAGTTTTCTTTTGCTGAGATTACATTAACGATAAAACAAAGTAGAAATAGAATCAGTGCTTTCATTCAATGTATTTTTTAGGTGTGTTTACAAGGTTATTCTTTTGTGGTTCTGGTAGAGGTCGTTCAAATGTTCTTACAATAAATTCCCAAGCCTTTTATCTAATGATTTATCCTTTGCAAAGATAATATTCATTTAGATTATAGGTATATCCCCAAGGGGCTGTTTTGTCTAAAAATGGGGTATGAAATGTTGATTCTACAATCGGAGATATACTACACTACATATCAGGGCATGGTGTAGACGGGCTATGCCTAATTTTGTCGACGTGAAAAATCTTTGTTTTCTATGTTCTTTCGTGGTAGGACGTTCGTTTGGCTGAATTACCGACAACTTGGAACAACATGTTTTATTAAAATCATAACTCTATGAAAACAGTAAGTGTAAGTAAAAAAGTTCTATTTTGTGGAGCATTGTCTCTTTATGTGTTGGGAGGCATTCCACATTTGCAAGCTGCGGCTCCTGATTTATTGTGGGCTGTTCAGCAAGGAAACAAAATCACAGGTGTTATTACCGATGCTGAAGGACCGATTATCGGGGCTTCGGTTGTAGAAAAAGGTACGAGTAACGGTACTATTACCGATTTGGACGGAAACTTTACTTTGTCTGTAAAGCCTGGGGCTATTCTGGTTATCAGTTATGTGGGATATGCCTCCCAAGAGGTGAAGGCGACCACAGGAACCATGAGAATTACCTTAAAGGAGGATAATCAGATGCTGGATGAAGTGGTAGTCACTGCCCTTGGAATTAAGCGGGAACGTAAGGCCTTAGGGTATGGTGTGGCAGAGGTTAAAGGAGAATCCCTGACTAAAGCAAAAGAAACCAATGTAATCAATTCAATGGCAGGTCGTGTTCCGGGTTTGGTTGTGAGCCAGACTGCGAGTGGACCTTCAGGATCAACTCGTGTCATACTGAGAGGTAGTACGGAAATGACAGGTAACAATCAGCCGTTATATGTGATTGATGGAGTGCCTTTGGATAATACAAACTATGGAAGTGCGGGAACCTATGGCGGATATGATTTGGGAGACGGCATTTCAAGCATTAATCCCGATGACATCGAGAACATTTCTGTATTGAAAGGTCCTGCAGCCTCTGCCTTGTATGGTAGCCGTGCAAGTCATGGAGTTATTCTTATCACCACGAAGAAAGCCGATAGCAAGGAGAAATTCAGCGTGGAATACAATGGTACATTGACAATTGACACGCAGCTGTCAAAATGGAATGATATCCAACAGGTCTATGGTATGGGTAGTAACGGTATATATAGTATCGATGCCGTATCTAATACCAATACAAGTTGGGGGCCTAAAGCGGATGGAAACAACATGCTGACCTATTTTGATGGAGTGTCGCGTCCATATCTGATTATTCCAGACAATACTTCAGGCTTCTTCCGTACAGGATTGACAGCTACCAATACGGCCATTATCAGTTCGAATTCGGGTAAGACAGGTATCCGTTTCTCTTACACGGACATGAGAAACAAGGATATCGTTCCGAAGACGAATATGAGCCGAAATAATTTCTCTTTACGTGCGAATACTTCTTTGGCAAAAGTCGATCTGGATTTCAGTGTGAATTATACGCGTGAGGACGTAAAGAATCGTCCGGCCATGGGAGATAGTAAAGCCAATATTGGAAAGAACCTGATGACCTTGGCAACGACTTATGACCAGGCATGGCTGAAGACTTATCAGGATGAAAATGGGGAATATAGCAATTGGAACGGTATGGACCCTTATAATGTGAATCCATATTGGGGGGTATATAAGAACCAGAATACCTCCAAGAAGGACCAGTTCCGTTTGAATGGAAAAGCTGTTTGGAATATTAATCCTCATTTGAAACTGCAAGGAACCTTGGGTACCGAGATGAACTGGTTTACTTTTGAGGATTATCAGGCTCCTACCACTCCGGGTTTTGAAGCTGGACGTCTGCAAAACAGCGTATTTGAGAACCGTATGTACAACTTCGAACTGTTGGCTCTGTACAACAATACGTGGGGTGATTTTGATTTTAACGGAACATTAGGAGGAAATCTCTTTAAAGTGGATAATCTGACTACCGTCACAACTGCTCAGGATATGCAGATTCGGGATGTGATAGCTTTACTCAGTTTTAATGAAATTAGTGTGGAGCAGAATACATACCGCAAACAGATTAATTCACTTTATGGAGCGGTAAATTTAGGGTGGAAACACATGGTGTATTTCGATGCGACATTGCGTGCCGACCAGTCTTCAACCTTGCCTTTAAATAACAATTCTTATTTGTATCCTTCGTTCTCAGGTAGCTTCATTTTTTCAGAGCTAATTAATAAGAAGAATGCATTGCCTTATGGTAAGATACGTATGTCGTGGGCACAGGTTGGTAGTGACACGAATCCGTATCAGTTAGGATTGCTCTATACAAAATCTAAATATACATATCCAGGTTATACAATAGGTTATATAAATAATAATACAATTCCCAATAAAAATTTGAAGCCGACCAGAACCAATTCATTTGAAGTCGGTCTGGAAACAAAATTCTTGAACAATCGTGTAGGTTTGGATTTCACTTATTATTCTCAGGTCAGCAAGGACCAGATTATGGGAATGGCCAGCTCTTGGAGTTCTGGATATAGCTACCGTTTGATTAATGCGGGTGAAATAGAAAACAAAGGTATTGAAATCGCATTGAACACTCGTTTGGTTCAGACAAAAGACTTCTCCTGGGACTTAAACTTGAACTTCTCTAAGAACCAGAACAAGGTAAAGAAACTGGTGGATGGAATGGATATGTTTGAATTGGAAAAGGCTTCATGGCTGGATGTTCAGGTTGCAGCAAAAGTGGGTGAAAATTATGGATCTATTATCGGTCCGGATTTTCAGCGCAACGAGAATGGAGATATCCTTATCGATCCTTCGACAGGTTTGCCTATGTATGACAAGACCTCACATGTGCTGGGTAATGCATCATGGGACTGGACAGGTGGTCTGGTTACTACCCTGGCTTACAAGAATCTGTCCTTGTCTGCCGTCTTTGATGTAAAGGTGGGAGCCGACCTTTATTCAATGTCTGCACGCTCTGCGTATGAATCCGGTAAGGCATTGGAAACATTGCAAGGACGTGAAGAATGGTATCGTTCTGAAGAACAGCGAAAGGCTGCCGGCTTGCCCAAAGGTTCACCTGATTGGAAACCGACCGGTGGTTTCATTGCTCCAGGGGTTATTGATAATGGTGACGGAACTTATCGTCCGAACGATATATACATTAATCCAGAGGATTATTGGATGAGTGTTTGTAGAAATGCACCGTCAATGTTTATCTATGACAATTCGTATGTGAAATGCCGTGAATTGACTTTGACTTACCAGTTCCCCAAGAAGCTGCTGAAGAATGTGGTGGACAACCTGACCATCTCATTTGTCGCTCGTAACCCATTCATCGTATATAAGAATATTCCTAATATCGATCCTGACTCCAATTATAACAATACCACAGGTATGGGATTGGAATATGGTTCTTTGCCGTCACGCAAAAGCTATGGATTTAATGTGAATATCAAATTCTAACCTGAGTAGAACAGTTACCTAAAATAAAATAGATATGAAATACAATAAATCAATTTTGACAATGCTACTGGCTGCATGTACGTTTTCCTTTAGTGCCTGCAGTGATAGCTATCTGGAAGATTTGAATACAGACCCTTCTAAGGCAGATATAATTGATCCTAATACTCAGCTTACCACTGCAGAGTTGCAAACGTATGGCAGATTGGATATGGTCGATATATTCAGAAGCTATTTGTATGCGTTCAATCAGCAGTTTATGGGTTGTTGGAATACCACGTTCCATGGTGGCCGTCATTTTATTGATAATAATATCATGGGATATGGATGGACTTTAGGTTATACCGGAGCGGTTGCGAACCTGGTGGATGCAGAGTACCGCACAAAAGATGATCCCAATAAAGTAAACATCAACGCGGCTTTGAATATTTTTTATGTGTACACCATGTCTGTGATGACCGACTTGTATGGGGATGTTCCTTATAGTGAGGCCGGGAAAGGTTACTTGGAAAGTATCTTTACTCCCCGTTATGATGAGCAAAAAGACATCTATGACAGTTTCTTTACGGTTCTGACGAAGGCGGTCGAACAGTTTGACCCTGCTAAAGACGAGATAACCAGTGATGTCATTTATGATGGGGATATCCAGAAATGGAAAAAGTTTGCCAACTCGCTTCGTCTGCGTTTTGCCATGAGAATCTCAAATGTAGACCCGGAAAGGGCACAAAAAGAATTTGAAAGTGCACTTCAAGCAGATGGAGGGGTTTTCGAGAGTGCAAGTGATGACGCTTTGATTAAATACATGGAAATTTCTTATAGTTTTGGTTCTGAATCTTATACGGACTATAGAGGAAATGCGTTGTCTAAAGTCCTTTATGGAAATGACCCGGCAAACAATCCGACTTATTTGTGTTCCACGTTCTTTAATCAGTTGTATAACACGGGCGATCCACGTACATTTAGAATAGCTCGTTGTTATTATGATGGACTTATGAGTACTTCCAGCCCCGATAATCGTGTCGACCTGACAGAGGAGATGCAGGAAAAAGGAATTGCATTTCAACCCTGTGTCCCGGGCGCATTCTCATGGGAACCTTGGCCTACAGGATACGACAGTGACATTTTGAAGGAAATGGCTGAAACGAATCCAAGTATAAGTTCTACTGTAGCACGTGAGGTAGAACCGAAGCTGGCAACCACTTTCTTGAAAAGTGATAACCCGGGAGTGGTAATGACCTACTCTGAAGTCCTGTTCTTAAAGGCTGAAGCTGCGTTGAAAGGATGGAACGTGGGAGCGTCTGTAGAAGACTGTTACAAGAAAGGGGTAAGAGAAGCAATGAACTTCCTCTCCAATAATTATGATTGTGAGAAAATTACCGATGAGGAATTTGATACTTATTATGCAGCCAATCCCATTGGTTATACTGATGAACAGAAAAAAAGTTCAATCAATACGCAAGCATGGATTCTGCATTTCCTCAATCCGGCAGAATGTTGGGCAAATGTGAGACGTTCAGGTTATCCTGTTTTGAAGTCACCTGCTGAATACGGCTTTGAGCAATATCTGACAGACGGAAGAGACATTCCGGTACGTTTCTGTTATCCTATTCTTGAATCGTCCTATAATAAAGACAATTATGAGGAAGCATTGCAGAGAATGGGAGGTAAAGACAGTTGGTATACCCATGTATGGTGGGATGTAGATTAATTATGGATTTAAAAAGAAAAGGATATGAAAAAAATATATTTGATGCTTATGGCTTTTTTGGCCGTAAGTCTATTGGGAGTTTCTTGTAAGGAGGAAGAACCTTTCTCAACAACTACAGAAGATGATTACCCTAAAATTCTGGATCCTGTATTTCCTGATTGGGTAAATGGCGAGCCTGCTGTGGTTTCACAGATAACGCACGATGCGAATTTTACCATGAAATTAACTGTCACTCCTTCTGAGTATACGGAAGTAACTTGGTTGATTGATGGAGTTGAAGTACAGAAGGGGAATGAAATTGATATCGCATTGGAGGCCGGTACTTATCCTTTGAAAGTAGTTGCCACTACTACCAAAGGCCAGTCTACTTCCAGAGAAGGAAAGATTGTGGTAAGTCCGCTTCAAGGAGAACCTTGGTCGGAAGCTGTCGATTTTGAACGGATAGTGTCTTTGGGTTCACGTGCCCGTCTGTATGGAAGCAACCTCTCTTTGGTAAAAAGTGTGTCTCTGGGAGGTAAAACTGTCCCCGTGGTAGCAACGGGAAATGCGGAGGCTGGTGATTATATAGAATACGATGTCCCGTCAGACCTGTCGGCAGGAGAATATCGCATCAGCCTTGTAGATGTAGAGGGAAATAGCTACGGTGGAAATTTAGTCACTGTTGTGGACAGTCCTGTGGTTACGGGCGGTTTTGCACATGCAACTTCTCACAGCGAATGGGTAATGACAGGGGTAGGACTTGACAAGATAGCCTCTCTTGACATCAATGGAACCACAATCACAGAGTTTGTCAGACAAAGTGACAATGAAATAGCCCTCACTTGTCCCGACCTGGAGGATGGAATGTATGTGTTGAAAGGAAAGAATAATAATGGAGGAGAGGTCATGTTTTATTCTTCACAGAAAATGGTATCCGAAGTTTCATTAGCCGTTTCTTCAGAGATCGTTCTTTGGGAAGGACATCACTATGTGTCATGGGATTTGCCGGATGGTGATCCTAATAAGACCTTTAATCTCATTCCTTTAGAAGCTTTTGATACGATTTATCCGGGTACGACAATGTATATAAGCTATTCTATTAAGGCTGACGATGTATATCATCAGATTCGACTGACACATGTAGCCTGGGAACCCTATTTCACCGACCCAATCGATGTGACAGAAGATGGAGTTTATGAATTTGTCTTGACTCAGGATATTCTGAATACGATTAAAGAAAAGGGAGGATTTATTTGTGTGGGACACGGATATTATGTGGATAAAGTAACTGTTAAGTAACATGCTGCATTGCAATCTTGTCCTGATATTTTAGGGCAAGATTGCAATTTTGTGTTTTAAGATGGAAATGTATGAAGCATACGCTGTTTTATAGTTTGATGATACTGGCGTTAAGTGTAGTCTTTGCGTCATGTTCGAATGAAGAAAAGGTTGTGACTATGCCGGCCCTCTTGCAGAGTAATCCGGAAAATGGTGCACAGGATGTGGATTTTGCACTTTCTGAAATCGTGTTGACTTTTAACAAGAAGGTGGGTATGTCTGCTTCTGATAAGGAGAAGTTGCAGCTGAGTCCGAATGTTGAAATAGAGGATGTGGCATTTTCCGACGAGGTGCTAACCTTACAAATCTCAGAACTGGCTCCGGAAACGCAGTACACTTTGACTATACCTGGTGGGGTTCTGGTAGATGACGAGAATCATCCGGTAAGTGAAGTTACCATTTCTTTTAAGACCAAGGCCCTGCCGGTTGATGAGACACCGGATCATGTCGGCATGGAGAGTGAGGCTTTCTCTTTGTTTAAGAAAATCAAGGTGGGATGGAACCTTGGAAACTCTTTGGAAAGTTATAATGAAGGATTGGGCAACCACATGGAAGCAGAAACCTCATGGGGCAATCCGGCAGTGACAAAAGAAATGATTGATGCGGTGAAGAATACCGGATTCAATGCCGTACGTATTCCGGTCAGATGGTATCCGCATGTGACCGACCAAAATACGATGGCGGAAATCAAGACCGAATGGCTGAACCGTGTAAAAGAAGTGGTGGACTATTGCATCGACAACGGTATGTACGTGATTCTGAATACCCATCATGAAGACTGGCTGGAAAGCCATCCGTTAAAATCCGAGGCAGAGGCCGTCTTGAGGAAGGAAAGGAATCTGTGGCGTGCTATCGCGACTTTCTTTAGCGGCTATGATGAACACCTGATTTTTTCCGGTACCAATGAAGTGGAGATAAACTGGCAGGCACCTACTGCCGCTAACCTGGAAGTGCAGAACCAGTTTAATCAGTGTTTTGTCGATGCGGTACGTTCTACCGGAGGAAAAAACTATTATCGGAATCTGATTATTCAAACGTATGCCACAAATCCGGATTATGCATTTGATGGATTGACTTTCCCGACCGATGTGGTGAAAAACAGAATCGCTATCGAGTTCCATTATTATCGTCCGGCCGGTTTTTCTTATATGGATTTTGCGGATTATACGGAGACGGTGTACTATTGGGGAAAAGATTACATCCAGTATAATACGGGTGCTTCAAATGAGCAGGAAGATTATGTGGACTGGTTGTTTGGTAAGATTAAGCAGGAATGGGTGGATAAAGGCTATCCGGTAGTCATGGGTGAGTATGGGGTGGTTACCCCTCCGAAAGACAAATCGGATGGAAATGTAAATGATTTGGCCGACACCAAGCGGTATTATATGAGTTATGTCACTGCTGCGGCCAAAAAGAATGGAATCGTTCCGGTTGTATGGGACAATGGTACATTCTATAATCCTTTGTACGACGGACCGTTTGTGGAAGGTAAAGAATATTTCGGCTTGTTCAACAGATGGTACCAGATGGAGGTGAACAATTATTCAAGGCCTATTCTGGAAGGAATTCTGGAGGGGGCAAGGACAGAGTATCCATTTTAAAGATTGAGTGTATGAAGAAATTATTGATTTTGATATTGCTGGTCGTATCCTCTGTAGGAGGTTATGCCTCTTGTCTGAATAAATTTGAGATAAAACGAGGCATCAACCTGAGTCATTGGCTGTCGCAGCGGATTGAGAACGGTCCTTCCATACAGGAGGGAATGAACGAGACGGATTTTAACCGGATTGCCCGGGCTGGCTTCGATCATGTACGGTTGCCGATTGATGAAGAAGTGTTGTGGCACGAAAACGGTGAAAAGGACAAAGAGGCTTTCTCCTATCTGCATAAAGGTATCCGATGGGCGTTGCAGAACGATTTGAAGGTCATTGTCGATTTGCATATTGTGCGTTCACATTATTTCAACGCCGGTCATGACGGCAAGAAGAACCTTTTGTGGGAAAGTGCGGAAGCCCAGGCCCATTTCCTTCAGCTTTGGCAGGAACTGGTGCAGGAACTGAAAGAATATCCTACTTCCGATGTGGCTTATGAGATTATGAATGAGCCGACTGCTCCCAATCATGAGGACTGGAACAAACTGGTAGAGAAAGCGTATCAGGTGATTCGAAAGGTGGAAAAGGAAAGGGTTCTTGTCATCGGTTCCAATATGTGGCAGGGGGTGTACACTTTCCCGTTCCTGAAAGTACCCGAGGGGGATGAATATATTTTGCTGAGCTGCCATTTCTATGAGCCGTTCTTGTTGAGTCATTATCAGGCCGGATGGACGGAATTTGGCAATTACCAGGGGGCCGTACACTATCCGGGTGAACTGGTTACCAAGCAGGAGTTCGATGCATTGTTTGAAGCCGACCGGAAACTGACGGGGCGTTTCCGTGGAATGGTCTGGAACAAGGCCATGCTGGCTTCTTTTCTGTCAAAGGCAAAGCAGGTGGCCGATGAGAAAGGCCTGAATCTGTATTGCGGAGAATTCGGAATTTACGAGAAGGCTCCCAAAGCCGACGCCTTGAGATGGTACAAAGATGTGATTGAAGTGTTTGACAGCCTGGATATCGCGTGGTCAATATGGGATTATAAAGGTGGATTTGGCGTGTACACTTCTCAAGGATTGCCTAAAAAAGAATTGATGCATACCTTGATGTCGGGCAGTGGTGAGAAGATTGCAGTGGGAGGTACACCTCTCTATCTGGATGCCCGGAAACCGTTGGAGCTTCGTGTGAAAGATGCTTTGAGCAGAATGACTTTGGAGGAGAAAACTCGCTTAAGCTACGCCGACGGCAGGTTCAGTACACCGGGATGTGCCCGCTTGGGTATTCCGGGGCTGATGTATTCTGACGGTCCTCACGGAGTACGTGCAGAGATTTGTTGGAACAGCTGGGATTATGCCGGTTGGATCAACGACAGCTGTACGGCTTTTCCGGCACTGACTTGTCTGGCTTCTACCTGGAATCCTTCTTTGTCGAAGAAATATGGATTGGCCATCGGAGAAGAAGCCCGCTTTCGTCATAAAAATGTATTGCTGGGGCCGGGAGTGAATATTTACCGGACTCCGTTGAACGGACGTAACTTTGAATACATGGGGGAAGATCCTTTTCTGGCAGCCCGTATGTGTGTACCTTATATCCAGGGAGTACAGGAGAACGGAGTGGCCGCCTGCGTGAAACATTATGCCTTGAACAATCAGGAGCATTGGCGGAATCACATTGACGTGCAGGTCAGCGACCGGGCCTTGTATGAGATTTATCTTCCGGCCTTTAAGGCAGCGGTGGAAGAAGGGAAAGTCTGGAGCATCATGGGGGCCTACAACAAGGTGAGAGGTACACATGCGGCCCATAACAAGTTGTTGAACAACGACATCCTGAAGGGAGAATGGAAGTTCGACGGTTGTGTGGTAACCGATTGGGGGGCCGCTCACAACACGTATGAGGCTGCGATGAACGGACTGGACCTAGAATTGGGAACCTTTACCAATGGATTGACTTCCAATTCCGATCAGGGATACGACAGCTATTATTTAGGTAGCGCCTATCTTCGGATGGTCAAGGAAGGCAAGGTGCCCATGAACGTAGTCGATGACAAGGCTTCCCGGGTGTTGAGGCTGATTTTCCGCACGGCCATGAATGTGGATGGAAAATTCGGTGCCATGTCCAATGATTCCCATTATGAAACAGCCTATCAGGTGGCTACGGAAGGAGTAGTGCTTTTGAAGAATGAAGCGGAATTTAAAGGAGAATCTTTACTACCTTTGAAGCAAGGAAAATATAAACACATTCTGGTGGTAGGCGATAACGCCGTCCGGAACCTGATGGCGGGAGGTGGTTCTTCTGAATTGAAACCTAAAATGGTGATTACTCCGCTGGAGGCCTTGGTGAAAGAGTTGGGCAGCGATTGTGTGACTTTCTCTCAAGGATACATGGCCGGCAGGCCGATGTTCGACCGCGCAGATGTGATTCCTCAGTCGGTAGCCGATTCGCTCTACAATGCTGCCATTGAAGAAGCACGTAAGGCTGATTTGGTCATCTTTATGGGAGGTCTGAACAAGAACTACCAGCAGGATTGTGAAGGGGAAGACCGTCTGGCATACGAGTTGCCTTTTGGGCAGAACCGTTTGATTGAAGGACTGCAGAAAGCCAACAAGAAGCTCGTAGTGGTATTGACCAGTGGAAATGCAGTAGCCATGCCTTGGTTGAAGGAGGTACCTTCATTGGTTCAGTCCTGGTATTTGGGCTCCATTGGCGGAAAGGCGCTTGCCGATGTCTTGTTGGGCAAGGTAACTCCGAGCGGGAAACTGCCGTTCTCTTATCCGGCGAAGTTGGAAGACTGCCCGGCACATTATTATGGAGAAATCAGTTATCCGGGCGACAGCATCCGTCAGGAATACAAGGAAGATATCCTAGTGGGGTATCGCTGGTATGATACGAAACACATCCAGCCACTGTTCCCGTTTGGTTATGGCTTGAGCTATACGCGGTTTGAATATGGCAAACCGGCCATTTCCGCCCGGGAGATGACAGATGATGACGTATTGGAAATCCGATGCAGCGTGAAGAACGTAGGAAATGTGGCTGGAAAGGAAACCGTACAGTTGTATATCGGTGATGAAAAATGCCGTGTACTGCGTCCGGTGAAAGAGTTGAAAGGCTTCTATAAAGTCGCTCTTCAGCCTGGTGAGGAAAGAGAGATTGTATTTACCGTGGACAAAGAGGATTTGATGTTCTTCGACGATCAGCTCCATGATTGGGTGGCTGAACCGGGTAAGTTCAAGGCTTACATCGGCAGCTCTTCCAAGGATATAAAGGGAGTGGTGGCGTTTGAACTGAAATAAGACGAGACCTATTGAAAAACAGGAATTAAAATTTTAGATACCATGAATTTGATAAGAAACGTGATTTTAGCCTCAGTGATTGGCACTGGAATGTGTATGGCAGACAACGTACACAGCATAAAGCCGGCCATTCCGGCAGATGAAACCATTGAAGCCAATATCCAGAAATGGCTGGAAAAGATGACCTTGGAAGAGAAGATAGGTCAGATGTGTGAGATTACGGTGGATGTCATCACCGATTTTGAGGCCACCCAGAAGAATGGCTTTACGCTCAGCGAGGCGCAGCTGGATACGGTGATTGGCAAATATAAAGTCGGGTCTATTCTGAATGTACCTTTGAGCGTAGCACAGAAGAAGGAGACTTGGGCGAAGATGATTAAACGCATACAGGAAGTTTCCATGAAAGAAATCGGTATACCGTGCATCTATGGCGTAGACCAGATTCATGGTACGACCTACACGCTGGAGGGTACCTTGTTTCCGCAGGGAATCAATATGGGGGCTTCTTTCAACCGGGAATTGACCCGGAAAGGTGCGGAGATTTCGGCGTATGAAACCAAGGCCGGCTGTATTCCTTGGACGTATGCACCGGTGGTGGATTTGGGGCGCGATCCACGTTGGCCCAGAATGTGGGAGAATTACGGAGAAGACTGTTATGTGAATGCCGAGATGGGAAAGGCTGCCGTAGAAGGGTTTCAGGGTACGGACCCGAACCACATCGGAGAGTATCAGGTGGCTGCCTGCCTGAAGCATTACATGGGTTATGGAGTACCGGTATCCGGAAAAGACCGTACGCCGTCTTCCATCTCTCGCAGTGACATGCGGGAAAAGCATTTTGCTCCTTTCCTGGCGGCCATTCGTCAAGGGGCCTTGAGTGTGATGGTCAATTCGGGGGTGGACAATGGTATGCCTTTCCACGCCAACCGTGAGTTGCTGACCGAGTGGTTGAAAGAAGGATTGAACTGGGATGGTATGATTGTAACCGACTGGGCCGACATCAATAATCTCTGTACGCGCGACCATATTGCGGCTACCAAGAAAGAAGCTATCAAGATTGCCATCAATGCCGGGATTGACATGTCGATGGTGCCTTATGAGGTGAGCTTCTGTACGTATTTGAAAGAACTGGTGGAAGAAGGGGAAGTACCGATGAGCCGAATCAATGATGCGGTGGCGCGTGTGCTGCGTTTAAAGTATCGGTTGGGTTTGTTTGACCATCCTTACTGGGACATCAAGAAATTCGATAAGTTTGGTTCTGCGGAATTTGCCAAGGTAGCGCTTCAGGCGGCAGAAGAATCGGAAGTCTTGTTGAAGAACGAACAGAATGTATTGCCTGTGAAAGTGGGTAAGAAGATTCTGCTGACAGGTCCTAATGCCAACTCCATGCGTTGCCTGAATGGAGGCTGGTCGTATAGTTGGCAGGGTAACAAAGCTGATGAGTGTGCCAGTGCCTACCACACCATTTATGAGGCTTTGTGCCATAAGTATGGGAAAGCGAATGTGGTGTACGAACCGGGAGTGACTTATGCAAGCTCTGATCCGAAGGCCGTGACGAACCAGAACGACGCCTGGTGGGCAGAGAATGAACCGGAGATTGAGAAAGCCGTAGCGGCTGCCGCCAATGTGGATGTCATCGTGGCTTGCATCGGCGAGAATTCGTATTGTGAAACACCGGGAAACCTGACGGATTTGACGCTTTCTGCCAACCAGCGAAATCTGGTGAAGGCGCTTGCCAAGACCGGAAAACCGATTGTGCTGGTCTTGAATCAGGGACGTCCGCGTATCATCCATGACATCGAACCGTTGGCACAGGGGGTGATCAACGTGATGCTGCCGAGCAACTATGGAGCCGACGCATTGGCCAACCTGATGGCAGGAGATGCCAACTTCAGTGCAAAAATGCCTTTCACTTATCCGAAATATATCAATGCCATTGCTACTTACGACTATAAGCCTTGTGAAAACATGGGCCAGATGGGCGGAAACTATAATTATGATTCCGTGATGGATGTACAGTGGCCGTTCGGTTTCGGATTGAGCTATACGACGTTTACATACAGTAACCTGAAGGTAGACAAAACTTCCTTTACGGCAGACGATGAACTGACTGTCTCAGTCGATGTCACGAATGTGGGTAAAATGGCTGGGAAAGAAGCCGTGTTGTTATATGCGAAGGACTTGGTAGCCAGCAGTACTCCCGATAATCTTCGCTTGCGTAACTTTGAAAAAGTATCGCTGAATCCGGGCGAAACCAAGACCGTGACGATGAAAATTAAAGGCAGCGATCTGGCCTTTGTGGGTTACGACGGCAAATGGCGTCTGGAGAAAGGAGACTTTAAACTGAAATGTGGCAACTTGTGGACAGATATTCATTGTGATGAAACCAAACTATGGGAAACGGCGAATAAATAAATCCATAAATTGCGTTTGGTTATTGGGCGTCTGGGGTTTCCAGGCGCCCACTTTTTTGTAGAATGAAATAGTCAGAGAATCAGTTCATAGTCTACGATTCCCAGCCATTTGCCGAATTTGCGGCCCACTTCGCGGAAGCTGGATACCTTCTCAAAGCCCAGCTTCTCGTGCAGGGCATAGCTGGCCTCGTTGCCTTCGGTGATACAGGCAATCAGGGCATGCAGTCCGCAGCGGCGGCATTCCTCTATCAGGTGTTGCATCAATTCGCTACCCAATCCTTTTCCCGTACAGGAAGGTGCCAGGTAAATGGTGGTCTCCACACTCTGGTTATAAGCCGCCTTCTCTTTCCATCCATGTACATAGCAGTAACCGGCAATCTGTCCTTCCACCTCGTACACGAAATAGGGGTATTGGCTGCTGATGGTCTGGATGCGGGTCCACATCTCTTCTTCGCTCACCGGTTCCAGTTCAAAGGTGATGGTGGTGTGCGTGATGTAATGGTTGTAGATGGCGGTAATGGCCGGAGCATCTTCTTTGCGTACTTTCCGAATCATAATTTAAAGAATCAATCCTAGCGTAAGTAATAATCCAAAAATGAACATGTTGCGTGAAGTCTCTCCCAGGATGCCGTTCAGGGCTTTCCCACGGTAGATGCGGGCCATGTGCCAGGTGGTCAGGATGTGCGGAATGAGGTACAGCTGCGGAAGCAGTACGGCGTAAATCTTTCCTAAGCTCAGGAAATAGAAGCAGCACCAGCAGGCAGCCAGTCCCAGCAGGAAATACAGAATCAGTCCGGCTTTGGCACCCAGGCGCACCACCAGTGTTTTCTTCCCGCTCACCGCATCCTGTTCCCGGTCGCGGAAATTGTTGATCATCAGCAGGGTGTCAATGACCAGTCCACAAGCCAGTGAGGTGAGGGTGACAGCCGTGTTCCAGTCGTGTGCCATGACATAATAAGTGCATCCCACGGGGATGAAGCCAAAGAAAACAAGTACCATCAGGTCGCCCCATCCGTGGTAAGCCAGCGGATAAGGGCCGGCAGTATAGAGGAAGGCGAAAATCATGCAGGCAATGCCGACCGGAATCATTTCCAGTCCCCCGTAGTAAAGCAGGCAAAGTCCGGTGATTCCTGCCAGCAGGGTAGTACAGACAATGCCGGCCTTCATGGCCTGCGGACGGATCCATCCTTGGGCACAGGCACGTTCCGGGCCGAGACGGTCTTCACGGTCGCTGCCTTTCAGAAAGTCGAACAGGTCGTTGATGAAGTTGGCGTCAATCTGCATCAGAAAAGCAAACAGAAAGCACAGCAGGGCCGGTAACAGCTGGAAGTGGCCGTAAATAAAGGCCAGGGCACAGCCCAGCATGACAGGGATGGCGGCTCCGGTCAAGGTCTTCGGACGGGCAGCCAGCAGCCATGCTTTTATGGAATTGGTTTTGATGTATGTCATGAAATCTGGATTTTTAGTTTTTCGTCCGGCAAAGTTAGGCATTTTTTTACGACCTTTGTCACGACCGGATAGTTATATGTAGTTCAAAATGATGAAACGACTGAATTTGCTGGCAGGTAGCTTGCTGCTGATGAGCTTCCTGCTTTCCTCTTGTGCCACGGCGTCTTTCTCCAAGTATAAGGGAGTGGGACGTGTGAAACGGTATGATTTCTACAGTGCCCAGTTGCCCGACTCCTTCGACGGTTTCCGGGTGGCCTTTGCTTCCGACTTTCATTACGAGAGCCGGTTTACCGCCCGTCGACTGCCGGGTATGTGCCGGGCCCTCCGTTCGCTGGATGCGGACGTGCTGCTGTTGGGCGGCGACTATCGGGGACGTAACGGGGGAGATGTGACACAACTTTTCCAGGCCTTGAAGACCGTGGAGACTTCCTGTGGCACGTATGCCGTGATGGGCAACCACGAACGCGGAGAGGCCGATTCGCTGGCACGGAAGGCCATGCGGGAGACAGGCGTGCGTTTGTTGGAACACCGGGTGGATACCCTGTGGCGGGGAAAGGAATATATTTTGCTGTGCGGCATCCGTAATCCGTTCGATTTGAAGCAGAACGGGGTGTCACCTACCTTGGCCTTGCGGGAAGAAGATTTTGTGTTGATGCTGGTGCATACCCCCGATTACGTGGAAGATGTGGATGTGTCGCACACCGACCTGGCCTTGGCGGGACATACGCACGGAGGGCAGGTCAGCCTGTTCCGCCGATGGACGCCGGCGCACTTTTCCAAATACGGCAACCGTTTCCTGACGGGATTGAAACACAACAGTGCAGGGATTCCGGTGATTATTACCAACGGGCTGGGTACGTCGCGCAAGGATGTGCGTCTCTTCACCCCGAGCGAGGTGGTGCTGGTGGTGTTGCACCGGAAGAAATGATTAGCGGTAGAGCCCTTTTTCCTGAATGATTCTGAACACTTCCGGATGCAGGAAATAGCGCAGGTCTTTGCCTTCGCGGATACCCTGACGGATAAAGGTCGAACTGATTTCGAGGAGGGGAGTCTGTACCACCCGGACATGAGGGGGAAGAGGAGTGGCATCCTCTAAGGGATAGCCCCGGCGCGGATAGACCAGAATGTGGTGACGGCGAATGATTTCCTCGGGCGACCGCCAGCGGTCGAAAGCCTGCCAGTTGTCGGCGCCGATAATCAGATGGAATTCCCGGTCGGGATAACATTCGGCCAGTTTGTCGAGGGTATGGATGGTGTATGAAGGGCGTGGAAGCTGGAATTCAAAATCGGAAGCCCGGAAACGGGGGTATCCGGCTACGGCAGCCTTTACCATCTCCAGACGGAGCGCATCGTCGAGCAGCGTCTCGTTCTGCTTGAACGGATTTTGAGGAGTGACCAGAAACCATACTTCCTCCAGTCCTCCGTATTCACACAGGTAATTGGCCAGTGCCAGGTGTCCTATGTGAATCGGGTTGAAGGAGCCTCCGAAAAGTCCGGTCTTTATCTGAGACTTTTCTTCCATTGAATATAGTTGAGAATCTGCCATATAGCCACCAGCAACATGGCGACGGCAATGATGTATTCTTCTTTGGCTACGGCCACTACGCCTACGGCAATGGCAGCCAGTCCGATGACGATGCAGAGCAGCGTCATCCAACGCAGAACTTTTTTAGGGTTTTTCGGCATAGTCGGACGGATTTAGTGTTGGAGAAAATGGCGGATGGTCTGCAAGGCTTCCGCTTTGGCCTTTTCCAGGTCGTCGTTGACAATCACCACGTCGAACTTATCGGCATAGCCCAGTTCGAAGGAGGCTTTTGCCAGACGGCTTTCGATGACTTCGGGCGCATCCGTACCCCGGCCTGTCAGTCGTTTGCGGAGTTCCTCGATAGAAGGCGGCTGGATGAAGACCGACAAGGCCCGGTCGCCATAGAATTTCTTGATGTTGCATCCGCCCACCACGTCGACGTCGAAAATCACGTTCTGTCCGGCGGCGAGCTGTTTTTCCACCTGTGCCTTCAGGGTGCCGTAGAAACGGTCCTTGTACACTTCCTCGTATTCCAGAAACTCATTGTTGGCAATGCGCTGCTTGAATTCTTCCGGAGTGAGGAAGAAGTATTCCACGCCGTTCTGCTCTGTGCCGCGCGGGGCACGGCTGGTGGCCGAGATGGAAAATGCCAGGTTCAGGTTCTGTGTCAGCAAGTAATTGATGATGGTGGACTTGCCGGATCCGGAGGGGGCTGAAAAGATGATAAGTTTTCCTGCCATATTTTTTTACATTACGTTCAATACTTGTTCCTTGATTTGTTCCAGTTCGTCTTTCATCTGCACCACGAGGTTCTGCATCTCGGCATGGTTCGACTTGCTGCCGGTGGTGTTGATTTCGCGGCCCATTTCCTGTGCGATGAAGCCCAGCTTTTTGCCCTGTCCGTGTCCGCCTGCCATGGTTTCGCGGAAATATTTCAGGTGGTTGGCCAGACGCTGTTTTTCTTCATTGATGTCCAGTTTCTCGATGTAGTAAATCAGTTCCTGTTCCAGACGGTTCTTGTCGTAGTCAATGCTCAGGGTCTTTTCCAGCGCGTCGGTGATGCGTTCCCGGATTTTGGTCACACGTTCCTTTTCGTACGGTTCGATGGATTTGAGCAGCCGTTCGATGTTGTCCAGCTTTTCCGTGAACTTCTTTTCAAGGGCGGCGCCTTCCTGCTTGCGGAAATCCACCAGGTGCTGCAAGGCCTCTTCGATGGTCTGTTTGGCCACGGCCCATTCCTCTTCCGACAGCTCCTGCACGTCTACGCGTGTCAGCACGTCGGGCATGCGCAGCAGGGTAGCGAACCAGTCTTCCGGCAACGGAATGTGGCAGGTTTCAGAAATGGTTTTTATCTGGTTGTAATAGTTTTCTACGAGAGCGGTATTGATGGGAGTGGCCGATTCGGCGGCGTCTTTTTCCACCCATATACAGAAATCCACCTTTCCGCGTTCCAAGGTCTGGGCAATCAGGTTGCGGATTTCCATTTCTTTTTCACGATACAATGGAGCGATGCGTGTGGACAAGTCCATTGCTTTGCTGTTCAACGATTTGATTTCTACGTTGATTTTTTTGTCTCCGAAGGCGGTGGTTGCTTTGCCGTATCCGGTCATTGACTGTATCATAACTCCTTTTGTTTTTTAATCATTTGGATGCAAAGGTAGGAAAAATCTGCATAAAGCGTAAATGGCTGTGTAAAAAACGTATGAAATCGCTCTGCGACGGGCAGATGAAGCCTGATGTTCCCGTGGAAAAAGTGTGTTTCCCCTTGTCTGTTTTTTCAAGAATACCTGCATTTTCTCTGTCCCACACTGTGGGATACAAAAACCACAGTGTGGGATACATATTTCACAGTGTGGGATACAAATCCCGCATCGTGGAACAGAGAATGTTTCGGGACATTTGGAAGAATGTTTGCGGAAGTTTCCGGTTTTACGGACCGGAAGGTCGGAATTGGCGCGGGTCGGTGGCCCTTTCGGAAAGGCTTTGTCACTTTCTGCTTCTTTTTTCGTGAGAGAGTGAGAAGAAAAGTGTATATTTGCACCGTGAAGTTACGAAAAGAGTGTAATTTATTGGAAATGAGCGTAGGTTAATTGCTCTTG
>ERZ857521.328-NODE-328-length-74307-cov-3.484741_pt1 | contig 74307 bp, 69 predicted proteins | sample MGYA00519701_ERZ857521 | MGnify/ENA primary metagenome ERZ857521 (study PRJEB31778, sample SAMEA3449346) | human gut metagenome | biome: human gut; feature: human-associated habitat; material: faeces | place: United Kingdom | collected 2010/2012 ...
GAGCCAAGGATTGTATCCATGCAGGATTTTGAAAACGGCAACGCGGAAATTTTCGGTGTGGCAGTGGAGCTGCGCCGGACTCTGTGACCCAGAACCATACAAATAGAACTTGATCCAACAAAACTCTGTCGGAGGTGAAAGCAGATGGGATTTCGGTTTCGTAAAAGCATCAATCTCGGCGGCGGTGTCCGCATGAATCTGAGCAAATCCGGAGTGGGATTCAGTGCCGGAGTCAAAGGGGCAAGAATCACCAAAAAAGCCACCGGCGGAACCCGCACCACCCTCTCAGTGCCGGGAACCGGTCTGTCCTATGTAAAGGAGAGCTCCTCCAAAAAGTCTTCCACAAAAGCCAACCGAAGCAGCTCCGGCACAGAACAGCACGCCAGTGAAGCAGAAGTGCTGCCTATTACCCCCGAACGGATCCGGCGCGGCCTGATCAACGCCAGGATCTTTCTCTGTCTGGGAGTCTTTCTCCTGCTGATCGGCGCCATTGCCGTCAATGTTCCATTGATCGTAACCGGGCTGGTGATCACCGGCTTCTTCTGGCTGATGTACAGCGGCCTGAAAAAAGAAGAGAAACAACTTCAGTCACAATCGGCAGATCCGGTATCGGATCAGGCCGTTGATTAAAAAAGATGGAGTGGATTGCAAATGAACAGTTTCGCAGAAAAGAACAAGCAGCGGGCAAGATGGGCTGCGCTTCTCATGGCTGCCCTGATGATGGTTTCCACCTTCACAGCCTGCTCCTCCTCCGATGAGGAGCCGTCGGACGGATCAAGCAGCGTATCCCAGTCCGAAACCATGGAAGAAGAATCCTCGGAGTCCAAGAGTTCCAAGCCCGAAAAGGAACAGGAAACCGAGAGCAGCTCTTCCAAGACCGAAGAACCGGAAAGCAGTTCCGCCAGTGAAAAGGAGCCCGACAGCAGCTCCTCCAAAACAGCAGAGTCTGGCAGCAGTTCTTCCAGCATTCCGGCTCAGACAAGCAGTTCCAAGGTTTCGGTGACCAGCAGTCAGTCTTCGGCCTCCAAGGCTCCTGCGACAACCAGCAGCCAGTCCTCGGCCTCCAAGGCCCCGGCAACAAGCAGTAGCCAGTCCTCGGCTTCCAAGGCCCCGGTGACAAGCAGCCAGAGTGCCAGCACTTCGTCCAAGACCAGCAGCACCACCAGTAAGCCTTCCACATCTTCCAGCACCACAGCCACCAAGCCCAGCCCGGGCGGATCGGGCGGCTACAATGCAGCGCTGGATTCCCAGAAAGCTGCCGCCGGTCAGGTCTATGTGACCAAAACCGGCAGCAAGTATCACAGTACATCCAGCTGTGGCACCACCAAAAACGCCTCCCCCATTGATCTGGATGAGGCCATCGCTCTGGGCTATGAGCCGTGCAAGCGGTGCTGCTGATCCCGCGTAACGGAACATCACACAAATAAAAAAGCCGCCCACCTGCGCCAACAGGTGAACGGCTGGGGATAGAAAAACCTTCGCAATACGCCCACTGGGGAGTGGGTCTGTTTTTCTATACCCTTATTGTACCAGAACCACCCGGGCAATACAATCCCGGGAGGAATTTTGCCCTATTTTTCGGCCCGGTTCTTCTACACTGAAAGGGAAAGGAGCGTTTTGTATGCCCTACTGTATGTATCTGCGCAAGTCCCGTAAGGACAGCGAAAACCCCAGTTTCACCGATGAGGAGATCCTCTCCCGGCACCAGCAGCTCCTGGAGGAGACTGCCGAGCGGCAGGGGCTCCGGGTAACCGCCATCTACCGGGAGATCGTCTCCGGCGACAGCATTGCCGGGCGCCCAGTGATGCAGCGGCTGCTCCGGGAAGTGAGCGCCGGACAGTGGGACGGCGTCCTGGTGGTGGAGATCGAGCGTCTGGCCCGCGGCGACACCGAGGATCAGGGTGCGGTCGCCAAGGCGTTCCAATACAGCGGCACCAAGATCGTTACCCCGCTGAAAACCTATGACCCGGGCGATGAATTCGATGAGGAGTACTTTGAGTTCGGGCTGTATATGTCCCGCCGGGAGCTCAAGACCATCAACCGCCGTCTGGTCCGGGGGCGTCAGGCCTCAGCCAAACAGGGAAAGTATGTGGGTAGCGTGGCTCCCTTTGGCTATGAAAAGGCACCTCTCACAGGACAGAAAGGCTTCACCCTGATCCCCAGCCCGGATGCCGCCGTAGTGCAGCTCATCTTCCGGCTGTTTCTCAGCTCGGCGGAGATGGGAACCGGCGACACCGCCACCCAGCTCAACCAGATGGGCTACCGCACCCGGCAGGGACATTACTGGTCCGGATCCACCGTCTGCAAGGTGCTCACCAACCCGGTCTACATGGGCAAGATCAAGATGGGATACCGTCCCAAGATCAAAACCTATGAAGACGGCGTCCAGAAGGTGCTGCGCCCAATACGGAAGTTCGGAGAATACACTCTGATCGACGGCTTGCATGAACCGCTGGTGAGCGAGGAAGTCTGGCAAAAGGCAGCGGACAAACTCCATGCCTCCACCCTGTCCCGGACCGTGTCCAGCCGGACTCCCCAGAATCCCTTTTCCGGGCTGCTCAAGTGCGCCGTATGCGGATACGGCATGAAGCGCCAACAGAACAGCCGGGGCGGGATCGTCTACTGCCTGACGCCGAACTGCTCCTGCAAGGCCAGCGATGTGACCGAAGTAGAAGCGCTGCTGATGCAGGCACTGCGGGAGATCGTGGACAGCTTTGAGGAGGAATACCCCCAGCTTGAAACGCTGGCTGATGAGGCCGCAGCGCACCGCAAGAAGCTGGAGCACACCCGACAGGAGATCAGCCGGCTGGAAAAGCAGCTGGAAAACCTCTTTGACCTGCTGGAGCAGGGGATCTACGACCGGGAGACCTTCGTCAGCCGGCGGCAGCGCCTGGAAGAGCAGCTGGACGATCTGCGCCAGGGCGAACAGGCAACCCAGGAGGAGCTCACCGCCGCCGAGCAGAACCAGCGGCGCATGGCCGAAATGATTCCCAAAATCCAGGAGGTCATTGACGGGTATGGGCTGCTCCAGTCGGTGGTGGAGAAGAACCTGATGCTCAAATCGGTTCTCAGCCGCATCGACTACGACAAGACCGAGCGGAATGTCCCTCCCCGCCTCCATCTGACCCTGCGGTTTGACGGGTGATTTTTTATGAAATCGGCTTCATAGATAATCGGACTTATGAATGGGGCTACCGCTATGGTGAGCCCCAGGCAGTGGCTCCCTACAACCAGGTGCGCCGGGTACTCCAGTATGCCGTGACCGAAATCCCCGCCGGCAAGATCCTCATGGGCATTCCCAACTACGGCTATGACTGGGTTGTCGGCTCCTCCTCCCCCGCCACCGTGGTTTCCAATGTGGGCGCCATCAACATCGCTGTACAGAACAACGCCCAGATCTTCTTTGATGAAACCTCCAAGACCCCCTACTTCAACTACCGGGACGGCTCCGGACGCCGGCATGAGGTCTGGTTCGAGGACGCCCGCAGCATTCAGGCCAAGATGGATCTGGTGCGGGAATTTGAACTGGCTGGAGTCAGCTTCTGGCACATCGGCACCTACTTTGCCCAGGCCTGGGAAGTGCTCACCGCCAACTTCCTGGTCAACAAGATCCGCTCGCCCCGCTAATCACTCCAGACGGCAGCGGTCCATTCTGACCCGGTAGCGCTCCAGCAGTGCTGCCGGCAGGTCGTCCAGTCCGTGCAGGGATACTCCGCTCAGCAGACAGCGTCCATACACTTTTCGGCTGCCGATCAGACGATTGGGCCGCTGTCCACGCTGATCCCGGAGCATCACCAGCAATATCCCGCTCTCAAAGGGCGCTGTGATCTCCGCCGGGCCGCCCAGAATCCGTTCCAGCTGCGCCGGGTCGGATGGGATCTCCTCCACCCGGGCATCCTGCCCCGGTTCCAGCATCAATACCCGCATGTTCCTGTCCCCTCTCCGCCGTCCGGCAGTCTTTGGGGATAGTCTGTTCCAAATCCCTGCGCCTATACCGCTTCAAGAAAAAATCCCCGGCTCCGCATCGGAAACCGGGGATTTTTATTTTATCCCAACACCGGATCTTTCTTCCGGAGCTTGTTATAGAACAGGAGAGCCACACCCGCTGCTATGGACTCAGCCAGGATAAAGCTGACCCAGATTCCGGTCAGGCCGAACGGACCGCTGAGAATGGCGGCTGCCGGGAGGGTAATCACCAGCTGGCGCAGCAGGAAAACTGCCAATGAATAGCCGCCCTGTCCCATGGCCTGGAACATGGTAGGCAGGATAAAGCCGATGGCTGCGGGCAGGAAGGATACCGAGATGATCCGCAGGGCCGGAATGCCGATGGCGAGCATCTCGTCCGAGGCATCAAACAGGCCGAGCAGCCATTCGGGTGCTGCCATGAACAGCACACAGCCCAGCACCATGATGGCAAAGCAGATCCGCAGACTGATGTGCAAAGTCTGGCGCAGGCGGGCCCCGTTTCTGGCGCCGTAGCTGAAGCCCATGATGGGCATGGCACCCTGGGTGAGGCCGCTGGCAGGCATGAACACAAAGGTCTGGAGCTTATAGTAGATGCCGAACAGCGATACCGCTGTATTGGAGAAGCCGATGAGGATAGTATTGAGTCCCACCACCAACACACTGCCCAGGGCATTCATGCAGGAGCTGGGGACTGCAATCTCCAGGATATTCCGCACCATCTTCCGGCTGAACCGGAAGTGCCGGAGATCCAGCCGCACCGCGATTCTCCCGAACAGGAAGGCTGTCAGGGCAATCACCATGGATATAAACTGACCGGTCACTGTGGCAATGGCTGCGCCTTTTACGCCCATGGCAGGGAAACCGAACATGCCAAAGATCAGGATGGGGTCCAGTATGATATTGGCAACGGCCCCGACCACCTGGATCAGCATGGGAAACACCATCGAACCGGTGGCCTGGAACACCTTCTCAATGCAGATATAGACCAGCGAACCCACGCTGAAGGTCAGGCAGATGCGGGTATAGGTGACTGCGTCCTGCACAATAACCGGGTCGCTGCTGAACATTCCAAAGAACGGCTCCAGCAGGAACTGTCCGGCAATCGCAAACACCACAGATACAAAAATCGCCATCAGCAATCCATGCGCCACAGCGCTGTTGGCACTGTCGTAATCCTTCCGGCCCAGGCTGCGGGCGATATAGGAATTACACCCCGCTCCAATACCAATGGAACAGGCAATGATCAGGGTCTGTACCGGGTATGCCAGTGAAACAGCGGTCAGGGCAGTTTCGCCGATCTGCGCCACAAACATACTGTCCACGATGTTATAAAGCGACTGGATCAGCATGGTGATCATCGGCGGAATCGCCATGGATACAAGTAACGGAAAGACAGGCCGTACTTCCAGTTTGTTTTCTCTGGTTGGGGTCACACTCATAAATTGCTCCTTTCATCAAAAAAGACCCATTCTCTCACTTTTCATAAAAATGAGACAAATGGGTCTTTATAAGACAGAGATATTTAGTTTTTGCGGATGAATCGATTCAAATCCAAGGCTTATTATACAGAACATTCCATGCTCTGTCAAGCCGGTTTCCGCAGTAACCGTAACTTTCTGTTCCGGGCGCTTCAGCCACCCGCTTCCCCGGTTTTATTCCAGCACCGGATCGCTCTTCCGCAGCTTTTCATAGAACAGGAAGGCGGCTCCTGCTGCCACCGATTCCGCCAGGATAAAGCTGACCCAGATTCCGGTCAGGCCGAACGGGCCGCTGAGAATGGCGGCTGCCGGGAGGGTAATCACCAGCTGGCGCAGCAGAAAGACGATGAGCGAATAACCGCCCTGTCCCATGGACTGGAACATGGTGGGCAGGATAAAGCCGATGGTTGCCGGCAGGAAGGATACCGAGATGATCCGCAGAGCCGGAACGCCGATGGCGAGCATCTCCTCCGAGGCGTCAAACAGGCCGAGAAGCCACTCGGGCGCTGCCATGAACAGCACGCAGCCCACTGCCATGATCACAAAGCAGACCCGCAGGCTGATGCTCAGGGTATGCTGCAGGCGCTTGCCGTTGCCGGCGCCGTAGCTGAAGCCCATGATGGGCATGGCGCCCTGGGTCAGGCCGCTGGCGGGCATGAACACGAAGGTCTGGAGCTTGTAGTAGATGCCGAACAGCGACACCGCTGTGTTGGAAAAGCCGATGAGAATGGAATTGAGCCCCATTACCAGCACGCTGCCCAGAGCATTCATGCAGGAATTGGGAATGGCGATGGAGGCAATATCCCGGATCATCTTCCAGCTGAAATGGAAGTTCCGAAGATCCAGCCGCACCGCAAACTTGCCCAGCAGGAACACCAGCAGGGAAGCCAGCATGGCGGTGTGCTGTCCGATCACAGTCGCCACGGCTGCACCCTTGACTCCCATGGCAGGGAAGCCGAACAGGCCGAAGATCATAATGGGATCGAGAATGATGTTGGTGATGGCTCCCAGTGCCTGGAGCAGCATGGGGAAGATCATCGAACCGGTGGACTGGAACACCTTCTCAATGCAGATGTGGATAAAGGAACCGGCACAGAAGGTCAGGCAGATATTGGTGTAGGTGATGGCATCTGCCAGGATTGCCGGATCATCGCTGAACAGCCGGAAGAAGGGTTCCAGCAGGAACTGTCCCGCGATGATGAACAGAACTGCCACAAAGGCTGCCATGAGAAGTCCATGGGCTACCGCGCTGTCTGCGCCCTCCTGGTCCTCCCGGCCCAGGCTGCGGGAGATATAGGAATTGACTCCCACACCAATACCCACTGAACAGGCCACAATCAGGGTCTGTACCGGGAAGGCCAGAGAAACTGCAGTCAGGGCATCTTCTCCGATTTTTGCCACGAACATACTGTCCACAATGTTGTAAAGGGACTGAATCAGCATGGAGATCATTGGCGGGATCGCCATGGACATGAGCAGCGGGAATACCGGCCGCACTGCCATTTTGTTTTCTTCACGAAGGGAAACGCTCATTGATAACTCCTTTGGCCCGAAAAAAAGCCCACTCCCCTGTTTTGGACAGAAAACAGGAAAATGGGCCTTATTCAGACAATATTTGATTTTCGTGGGGCCGATCATATGCCGACCATTAGACACGCAGAATAGTTTACATCAGAAATCTGACTCTGTCAAGCGGTATTTCCCAGGAAAATCAGAAGAAGGACATCTGACTGCTCTCAGGCAGATTGCCCAGTGCGCCGGCCTGCCGCAGCAGATCCACCACCGACTTGGAAACCTTTGCACGGGAAACCACCTCGTCTGCCGAGAGAAATTCCCCTTCCGCCGCTGCTTCCATGATGTTGCGGGCAGCGTTTTCTCCCAGTCCCTTGAGGGCTGTGAAGGGCAGACGGATCTTGCCGTCCTCACAGCGGTACTTGGTGGCATGGGACTTGTAGAGATCCACCGGCAGGAATTCATAACCCCGTGCCATCATCTCACACATGATCTGCAGCACGGTGAACTGATCGTCCTCCTTGGTGGTACGCTCATTGCCCAGCTTCTTGAGCTCCTGCATCCGCAAGCGTGCGGTGGAAAGTCCCCGCACAGCCGCTTCGGCATCAATATCGCCGCCGCGGATGGTGAAGTAGGTGGCATAGTATTCCAGCGGACGGTGGAGCTTGTACCAGCCCAGCCGGATTGCCGCAATGACATACGCCGCCGCATGTGCCTTCGGGAACATGTACTTGATCTTCTTACAGCTTTCGATGTACCAATCCGGAACACCATGCTCCTTCATGGCTGTGATATGTTCCTCGGTGAGCTGGGTGGCAGCCTTACCCTTTCGGGTGATCTCCATGATCTTGAAGGCCATGGACGGCTCCAGTCCCTTGCCCAGCAGATAGGTCATAATGCTGTCTCGGGTACCGATTACATTGGAAATGGTACAGGTGCCCTCCTTGATGAGCTCCTGGGCATTGCCGGTCCATACATCGGTACCATGGGACAGTCCCGAAATCTGCAGCAGGTCGGAGAAGGTCTTGGGCTGGGATTCAATGAGAATCTGGCGCACAAAGTTGGTGCCCATCTCCGGCAGGGACAGGGTACCGGTATTGCAGTCAATCTCCTCCTCGGTGACGCCCAGCGCCGCCGGGGACGTGAACAGGCTGTATACCGCCTCATCACTGGTATCCACCTCCATCACCGGAATGCCGGTCATATCCTCCAGATGCTTATAGAAGGTGGGCACATCGTGTCCGAGAATATCCAGCTTGAGAATGGTATCATGGAGGGAATGGAAGTCGAAGTGGGTGGTGACGATGTCCGAATCCGGGTCATCCGCCGGATGCTGCACCGGAGTGAAGTCATAGACCTCGTAGTCATTGGGCACAACAACCATGCCGCCCGGGTGCTGACCTGTGGTACGCTTGACACCGGTACAGCCCAGGGTCAGGCGCTGTTCTTCATAGCGGTTCACATGGAGCCCCCGCTCCTCATTGTAACGGCGCACATAGCCAAAGGCTGTCTTTTCCGCCACAGTGGAGATGGTTCCCGCCTTGAACACATGGGAGGAACCGAACAGCTCCTCGGTGTATTTATGAGCCTGGGACTGATATTCACCCGAGAAATTCAGGTCGATATCCGGCTGTTTATCGCCATTGAAGCCCAGGAAGGTTTCAAAGGGGATATTGTGACCATCCCGGTTCATGGGAGTGCCGCAGTGCGGACAGTTCTTGGGGGGCAGGTCAAAGCCCGACTGCACCGAACCATCGGTGAAGAACTCACTGTGTTTGCAGTTGGGACAGACATAGTGGGGCATCAGCGGATTGACCTCCGAAATACCCGCCATGGTCGCCACAAAGGAGGAGCCTACACTGCCTCGGGAGCCGACATGGTAGCCATTGGATTCCGACTTGAACACCAGCTTCTGGGCAATGATGTAGAGCACCGCGAAACCGTGCTTGATGATGGAGGTGAGCTCCCGGTCCAGGCGGTCCCGGACAATATCCGGCACCGGATCACCATAGATTTCCTTGGCCTTTTCCCAGGTGATGCGCTGGAGTTCCTCCTCCGAGCCCTCGATGTACGGCGTATAGGTGCCATCGGGGATGGGCTTGATCTTTTCGATGCTGTCGGCGATCTTGTTGGTGTTTTCCACCACCACTTCATAGGCCTTTTCCTCGCCGAGATAGGAGAACTCCTCCAGCATCTCATCGGTGGTCTTGAAGTAGAGCGGCGCCTGCTCCGAAGCGTCCTTGAAGCCCTGGCCTGCCATGAGGATCTCCCGGAACTTGGCGTCCTCCGGCTCCAGGAAGTGGACATCGCCGGTGGCAACCACCGGTTTATGGAGCTTCTCGCCGATTTTGACAATGGTGCGGTTCATATCCCGCAGCTGCTCCACCGAATTGACCGAGCCATTGCGGTAGAGAAACATATTGTTCCCGATGGGCTGGATCTCCAGGTAGTCATAATCCTTGGCGATCTCACACAGCTCGTTGAAGCTCTTGCCGTCCACAATCCCACGGAACAGCTCGCCCGATTCACAGGCAGAGCCCAGCAGCAGTCCCTCCCGGTGCTTGAAGATCTCACTCTTGGGCATCCGGGGACGCTTGTAGAAGTAATTGAGATGGGACATGGAGATGAGCTTGTAGAGATTCTTGAGGCCGGTGAGGTTCTGCACCAGGATACAGATGTGGTAGGACGGCAGTTTCTTGACATCCACCACAGTAATGCCGGTATTGATCTGGTCCACTGCCGTGATCTGCTTTTCCTCCTGCATGATCTTGGCTTCTGCCAGGAAGATCCCCGCCAGGGTGCGGGCATCGTCACAGGCCCGGTGGTGATGGAAATCCGCCAGTTTCAGATGCTTGGCAATGGTGTCCAGCTTGTGATTCTTCAGATTGGGGAACAGCGCCCGGGAAATGGGCACTGTATCCACATAGGTATACTGCAGCTTGATCCCGTGCCGGGCTGCCGCTGCCTTGAGGAAGGAGGAGTCAAAGGGGGCATTGTGTGCCACCAGGACAGCATCCTCCCGCCCGACGAAGTCCATGAACATCCGCAGGGCTTCCTCTTCCAGAGGAGCATCCGCCACCATTTCATCGGTGATGCTGGTGAGCTTGACCACCTCATCGGGGATGCGCTTCTCAGGATTGACGAAGGTGTCAAACTCCTCCAGCACTTCCCCGTTCTTCACCCGGACCGCGCCGATTTCGGTCATGCGCTCCAGACCGGCGGAAAGGCCGGTGGTCTCCAGGTCGAAGATGATGAACTCGCCGTCAAAGGCCTCCTTGGAATTTCCCACCACGGCGGGCACCATATCGTTGACCAGATACCCTTCCACGCCGTAGAGGATCTTCATCTCCTTGCCCGACTTTTCCACCGCCTTCTGGGCATTCATGGCATCGGGATAGGCCTGGGCCACGCCATGGTCGGTGATGGCAACAGCGGTATGACCGAAATAGGCCGCCCGCTGCACCAGCTTGTCCGCCGGGGTCATGCCGTCCATCGAGGACATATTGGTATGCAGATGCAGTTCCACCCGCTTTTTCTCGCTGGTATCCTGCCGGTATGTACGCTTCACCAACGCAATGGAATCAGGACGCAGCAGCAGTTCCTTTTCAAAGGTGTCCAGCATAACCTTGCCGCTGGTGAGAATGGTCTTGCCCGGCTTGAGGGTATCATCGATCAGATGTGCCTTCTCCGCCGACACGATGGTCTTGAGGGCAAAGGAGTTGGTATAGTCGGTGAACAGGATCTTGTAGATCACCTTGGTTTCGTCCCGGGTGACATGCTTGTCAGTCTGGAACACATCGCCCCAGACTGTCACCTGGATCTCCTCCTCCATGGCGTCGGACAGCGGAATGGGACGCTCTCCAATGGGCTTGCCCATGATGACCGTCATTTCGTCCGCCTGGAAGGGCAGCCCCGAGGCATCAAACCGGATGGGCGCCGCCTTGGGCTCGTCCAGCAGACGGCTGTCGCTCCGGCGTCCGCCGCCCGAACGGTTCCAGCCACCGTTTCCATTGCCGCCTCCGTTCCAGCCGCCATTGCCGCCGTTCTGGGCAGGGGCCGGACGGGAAGGCGCCGGTGCAGCCGGGCGGGGCGGAGCCTTGGGAATGGCTGCCTCTGCCGCCTCCATGGTCTTGCGGTAGATCTCCTGATTGGACTCCAGATCCAGCACGCCAGTGAACTCCACTGTGATCTGCCGCCCGAACTCCTGTTCCAGGATCTCGGAGATCACCCGGGCGCAGTTCTCCCGCTCGAGCCACTCATAGCCGCCATGGGCCAGGGAGATGGTGAGATGGTCGCCTGCCAGCTCAGCGGTGGCGCCGTCAAAGAAGCCATTGATATGCTTGCCTGCCGCCCGGAGGGTATCTGCCAGGCTGGGCAGATAGGCCACGGTGAGCTGATCTGCCGGATACCGGGGCAGAAGCAGCACCCGTCCCAGCTGCAGCGCAGTCCGGAGCTGAGCCTGTACCTGCAGCAGCACCGATTTTTCCAGTACATTGGCAAAGCGCAGCTGAGCTGTCAGCTCCCTGCGCTGGGTGTGAATATGAAGATGCTCGATCTCACCGGCAGCCACCGCCGCCGGGAGATCAGGCAGATAGGTTCCAAATACATCGCTGAATGTTTTCAAGATCCACGGTCTCCGTTTCCATTACAGTTCCTCGATGAACCGCAGCAAAGTGGGAAGGATTTCCGCCTCCGGCACCTTGCAGACGATCTCGCCTTTCTTAAAGAGCAGCCCGACACCATCGCCGCAGGCAATGCCCACATCGGCTTCCCGGGCCTCGCCGGGGCCGTTGACAGCACAGCCCATCACAGCCACGGTCAGCCGCTTGGGACAGTCTGCCAGGGCAGCTTCCACCTGCTCCGCCAGACTGATGAGGTTGACCCGGGTACGTCCGCAGGTGGGACAGGACACCACTGTGACGCCCTGTGTTCCCCGGCCCGAGGCCTTGAGGATATCCCGGGCAGCGGCGATCTCGGTGACCGGATCAGCTGTGAGGGATACCCGGATGGTATCGCCGATGCCGTCCGCCAGCAGCGAACCGATGCCGATTGCCGACTTCACCAGTCCCATCCGGGCAGTACCGGCTTCGGTGACGCCCAGATGCAGCGGGCAGTCAAAGACTTCGGCTGCCATGCGGTAGGCATCCAGCATGGTCTTGACATTGGAATGCTTCAGGGAGAGCACATAGTCATAGAAATGCTCCTGTTCCAACAGCTGGATGTGCCGCCGGGCGCTCTCCACCATGGCTTCCGCGGTGGGGCCGCCGTACTTTTCCCAGAGCTCCCGCTCCAGCGAACCGCCGTTGACCCCGATGCGGATGCTCACGCCGGCTCCCCGGCATTTTTCCACCACGGCACGCACCCGGTCCTCCCCACCGATGTTGCCGGGGTTGATGCGGATCTTGTCGGCACCTGCGTCCACCGAGGCCAGAGCCAGCCGGTAGTCAAAGTGGATATCCGCCACAATGGGACAGGCCACGCTGTTCCTCAGCGCCGTGAGGGTGGCAGCAGCGGCTGTATCCGGCACAGTGGCACGGATAATCTCACAGCCGGCAGCTTCCAGTGCCTGCGCCTGTGCAATCGAAGCGGCGGCATTATGGGGATCGGTGTTGAGCATCGACTGGATGGAAACCGGCGCATCGCCGCCGATGAGGATATTCCCTGCCCGCACAGTGCGGCAGGGGCGTCTGTATGCAGGCATAGCCCTCTCCTTTCTGCCCCCTTCCGGGGCCACGGTCAGATGAGTTTGAGTATATCGTTAAAGGTCACAAAGACCATCAGGGCCATCAGAGCCAGCAAGCCAGCCATGTTGATATAGCCCTCAATGTTGGGATTCAGCCGTTTGCGCCGGATCATCTCCAGCAGTACAAAGGCAATGCGTCCGCCGTCCAGAGCCGGCAGCGGCAGGAGATTGAATACACCCAGGTTGATGGTGATCACGCCCACCATAATGGCAAACTGATCCAGTCCCATGGCTGCCGATTCGCCGATGGCTCCGGCTACGCCCACCGGTCCGGACATCTGTTCCACGCCATACCGGTCGGTGAACACCAGATCCCACAGGGAGAACCACACCTGCTTGGTGAGGGAAATGGTCCAGTCCAGTGCATAGACCGGCACATTGATGAGGTTCTTCTCCTCACCCACTACGATAAAGTCGATGGTGACCATATCCACGCCCTGGACATTCACCATCTTGAAATGCACATCCGGAATGGAAACCTGTTCACCGTCCCGCAGCACGACCACATCCATAATGCCGTCGTCCTCACGGGACAGATAGAAGGAAATGTCATTGGCGGTATGCACCCGATGACCGTCCATGGAAACAATCCGGTCGCCGGGTTCAAAATACTGGGAAGTGACTGCGTCCTCATCAAAGGAATGGATCACCGGAGTGGCAATGGCATTCCCCGAGGCAGTCAGCCCCAGCACGATCAGATAGCCCAGCAGCAGGTTCATAGCCGGTCCGGCCGCCATGATGATCAGCCGCTGCCAGGGCTTTTTATTGCAGAACGCCCGGCTGTCGGGGTTCTCGCCTTCCTCCTCACCCTCCATGCTCACAAATCCGCCCACCGGCAGCGCTCGCAGCGCATAGGTGGTTTCCCCTTTCTGGGTGGACCACACAGTGGGGCCCATACCGATGGCGAACTCATTGACCTTGACTCCGAACTTCTTTGCCGCAATGAAATGTCCGAATTCATGGATCAGAATGAGCGTTCCAAATACAAAAATTGCGATGATCGCTGTGAGAAGGGTATTCAAACCGGAAATCACTCCTTTGTGGAAATATACTGCCGGGCACACGCCCGGGCTGCCTGATCCGCTGCCAGGATCTCCGGCAGTGTATAGGCATCACTGCCCGGATCTACATGATCCAGGGCATACCGCACCGTCCGGGCAATGGCGCCGAAGGAGATCTCTCCACGGAGGTAGGCATGGACTGCCTCCTCATTGGCGCCGTTGAGGATACAGGGGCGCAGTCCGCCCTGGGTAATGGCTTCGATTGCCATCGCCAGACAGGGGAACTCCTGCAGATCCGGCGGATAGAAGGTCATTTTCCCCACATCGGTGAGGCTCAGGTGCTTCACCGTACTGGGACAGCGGTGGGGATAGGTCAGCGCATACTGGATCGAAAGCTTCATATCCGGATCGCTGAGCTGTGCCATGACCGAGCCGTCCTCAAACTCCACTGCCGAATGGATGATAGTTTCGGGGTGGACAATCACTTCAATCTGCTCCGGACGCACACCGAAGTTCCAGATGCACTCGATGAATTCCAAGCCCTTGTTCATCAGGGTGGCGGAATCCACCGTGATCTTCTGCCCCATGTTCCACTTGGGATGGGCCAGTGCCTTGGCAACCTCCGCATGCTCGGTTTCTGCTCGGGTCTTTCCAAAAAACGGACCGCCCGAAGCAGTGAGCAGGATTGTTTTTATTTTGTTTTGTTCCTCGCCCTGTATGCACTGGAAGATGGCTGTATGTTCGCTGTCTACCGGGATCAGCCGTCCGCCGCAGCGCCGGGCTGTATCGGTGATGAGCCGTCCGCCTGCCACCAGCGTCTCCTTGTTGGCAAGGGCCACAGTCTTGCCCGCCTCCAGAGCCGCCAGGGTCGGACGCAGTCCCACCATACCGCTGAGGGAATTGAGAACCAGTTCTGCCTCGGGCATCGAAGCCGCCTGACAGAGCCCTTCCTCCCCTTCCAGCACGGTAATTCCGGTGCCGGCAAGTTCTTCCCGCAGCCGGGCTGCCGCAATTTTATCGTACATAACAGCGTAGCGAGGAAGAAACTCCCTCGCCTGCGCCGCAATGTCGTCCACATCACGATTGGCTGTGATGGCGACGACTGAATATCCAAGATGTCTGCACACATCCAGTGCCTGTGTGCCAATGGAGCCGGTAGAGCCCAGAATCGCAATTTGTTTCAAATAAACCACCCGATCTTACTCTATTCAACTGGATGCCGTTTCATACTCAAAGCTGGATCAGCGGCAGGTATACCGACAGCAGGAACACAGCCGGCAGCACAAACAGTACGCTGTCAAACCGGTCCATGATTCCGCCGTGTCCCGGCATGATGGAGCCATAATCCTTGACGCCGTACTGCCGCTTGAGCACCGATGCCGAGAGATCTCCCAGAATGCTGGAGGCAGTCAGTACCGGCGAGAGCAGAGCAATGCGCAGGTAGTTGACCTCCACCGGGACCCCGAGGATCTCGGTGACGCCTTCAGCATACATCCAGGAGAACAGCAGGGTGAATACCAGGGCAGTTACCGCACCGCCGATGGCACCTTCCACGGTCTTTTTGGGGCTGATCTTCGGAGACATCTTATGCTTGCCGAACTTGAGACCGGCAAAATAGGCGCCGGTATCTGCCATCCAGGCTGCCATCAGGGCAAATACTGTATAGTAGAAGCCCTGTACAATTCCCCGATGATCCCGGATGCCGATGATAGTCGACAGGGACAGTGGGATCAGGATACAGATGAACACCGTCATGGCGACTTCTTCCACATGCATTTTTTCATGCCGGGCCAGAAGCAGGCAGAACAGTGCCACAATAAAGGCATAGATAATGATGGGCAGCACAGCCCGGATCGCCGCGATCCGGGAAAAGGGGATCAGGACGGAAAAGATCAGGCCGATGCCGGTGAGAGTACGGCTGCCCGAATCAATGACATGCAGTACCTCACCCACAGCCAGCAGGGAAATCACTGAAACTGCCAGATTCAGTGCCCATGTATCGAATTTAGCCAGCACCACAGCCAATACACAAAGACCTACACAGGCTGTGATGATTCTCTGCTTCAAGATGAAATCCCTCCAAAACGCCGGCTTCGCCGCTGAAATTCCGCTATGGCCCGATCCAGATCTCCCGGGGTAAAATCAGGCCAGAGCACATCCATAAAGACAAACTCCGCATAGGCTCCCTGCCAGAGCAGGAAGTTGGAGATCCGCTGTTCCCCGCTGGGACGGATAATGAGATCCACCGGCGGCTGACCCGCTGTATACATCAGGCTGTCCACCAGTGCCTCATCCACCGCTTCGGGGGTGAGAGTTCCCTGCCGGGCCAGACTCACTGCCTGCTGCACCGCATGGACGATCTCATGCCGTCCGCCGTAATTGAGGGCGATATTGACCGTGATGCCCTCCCGTCCGGCGGTGCGCTCCTGCACATCCGCGATGCGCTGCCGGAGATCCTCTGCCAGCGGCGCCATATCCCCGATAAAGCGCAGGACACCCTGCTCCTCATCGCTGTGGCGCTCCAGCTCATCCAGATAGTCCCGGAGCAGGTTCATGATCGCATCGATCTCACTCTGGGGACGCTTCCAGTTCTCGGTGGAAAAGGCATAGACTGTCAGATACCGGATTCCGATGCTCCGGCAGTACCGCACGATCTCCCGGAAGGTACGGGCGCCCTGTTTGTGTCCGGCGGAACGGGGCAGGCCCCGTTTCTGAGCCCAGCGGCCATTGCCGTCCATGATAATTCCGATATGTTCCGGCAGCATGCCGCCTGTTTGCTTCTGTTCCGCCATGCGGGGTACTCCTTTTTTACTTCCGGCTGTATGCTCAGATCTCGAGAATTTCCTTGGACTTGGCTGCTGCCATCTCATCGATCTGCTTGCAGTACTTGTCAGTCAGGTCCTGGGTTTCCTTTTCAATGGCCTTGAGATCATCTTCGGTCAGTTCGCCCGACTTCTTCATGGCCTTGAACTTATCCATGGCATCCCGGCGGATGTTGCGGATTACAACCTTGGCATCCTCACCCTGCTTGGAAATACCCTTGCTCAGTTCCTTACGGCGTTCCTCAGTGAGAGGCGGGAATACCAGACGGATCACACTGCCGTCGTTCTGGGGATTAATGCCGATATCCGAAGTCTGGATCGCCTTTTCGATCTCCTTCAGAGTGCTGCGGTCCCAGGGCTGAATGGTGAGGGTACGGGCTTCAGTTACCGATACTGCTGCCATCTGGTTGATGGGAGTGGGAGCGCCGTAATATTCTACGGTCACCTTGTCCAGTACAGCAGGGTTGGCACGACCGGCCCGGATGGCGGCATAATCCTTTGCCAGGATATCCACCGACTTGTTCATCTTTTCATCATATACCTTGAGATTCGAGTTCATACTGTTATGCCTCCTTGACTATTGTACCCACATCTTCGCCGCAAACCGCACGGACAATATTGTGGGGATCTTCCAGACTGAATACCATGACAGGGATATGGTTATCTTTGCACATGGTGGCGGCGGTGAGATCCATTACTGCCAGATCCTTTGCCAGCATCTCACTGAAGGAGAGTTCCTCATACCGTACCGCATCATCATACTTATGGGGGTCCTTGTCATAAACGCCATCCACCAGAGTGGCCTTGAGGATAATATCGGCATTGATCTCAGCTGCACGCAGCGAAGATGCTGTATCGGTGGAGAAGAAGGGACTTCCCACGCCGCAGCCGAAAATTACTACCCTGCCCTTTTCCAGATGCCGTACCGCACGGTTGCGGATATAGGGCTCGGCAACCGAAGTCATGGCGATGGCAGTCTGAACCCGTACATCCACACCCATGGACTCCAGTGCGTCACAGAGGGCGAGGGCATTGATCACAGTAGCCAGCATACCCATGTGATCTGCCCGGGTACGGTCCATGCTGCCGCTGGAACGGCCGCGCCAGAAGTTGCCTCCGCCGACTACGATTGCCACTTCCACACCCAGATCCACACATTCCTTGATGGATCTGCAGATGGAAAGCACTGTATTGTCGTAATCAATTCCCACATGACCATCACCGGCCAGGGCTTCGCCGCTCAGTTTGAGCAGGACTCGCTTATATTTGGGCTCCATACCTGTCACTCCTATCGTTTCATTACATGGCGGACTCTGCCACGATACTACCCATATTTTACCCTAATCCGCCACTGCTGTAAAGAACATTTTACCGTCCGGACAGCTGTCTTGACCGCGCATTCCGGACACATTCCGGTTTATTATATAATCTTTCCCGGTTAAAATCAACCGCCGGTTCCGGTCTTTCCAGCAGGAAACTTTATTTTTAACAAAAAAGCCCATACGGAGCTTTTTCTTCCGCATGGACTTTTTCTGCGTATCACAGGTTCGGCTGTGGATTATTCCTTCTCGAACATATCCTTGCCTACGCCGCACAGCGGGCAGACATAATCGTCCGGGAGATCCTCCCACTTGGTGCCGGCAGCGATGCCGTTATCGGGCTCGCCTACTGCCTCGTCATAGATATAACCGCAAACGGTGCAAACATACTTTGCCATAATAATTACCTCCTAAATTTTTCTCAGTCCCTGAATCGGGCCGCTGCATATATGATACCATATATGCCCGCCTATATTATAAACAAATCAGGAACGATTTACAAATACTTTTTCAAATATTTTCCCGTGTAGGAACGATCACAGGCTGCAACCTCCTCGGGAGTGCCGCAGATCAGCACTTCACCGCCCCGGTCGCCGCCTTCGGGACCCAGGTCGATGATGTGATCCGCCACCTTGATGATGTCCAGGTTGTGCTCGATCACCACAATGGTATTGCCCGCATCCACCAGGCGGTCCAGTACCTTCACCAGCATGTGCACATCGGCAGTATGCAGGCCGGTGCTGGGCTCATCCAGCACATAGATGGTGCGTCCGGTGGGACGGCGGGAGAGCTCGGTTGCCAGCTTGACCCGCTGGGCCTCGCCGCCGGACAGGGTGGTTGCCGCCTGTCCCAGCTTCACATAGCCCAGACCTACATCGTAGAGGGTCTGGAGCTTGCGGCGGATCTTCTGATGGTTCTCGAAGAAGGCCAGTGCCTCCTCCACCGTCATCTCCAGCACATCGTAGATATTCTTGCCGCGGTACTTGACCTCCAGGGTCTCCCGGTTGTAGCGCTTGCCCTTGCATACTTCACAGGGGACATAGATGTCCGGCAGGAAGTGCATCTCGATCTGGATGATGCCGTCGCCGTCACAGGCTTCGCACCGTCCGCCCTTGACATTGAAGGAGAACCGGGACGAATTGTAGCCGCGCATCTTGGCGTCATTGGTCTGGGCGAACACCTCCCGGATGTCGGTGAATACGCCGGTGTAGGTCGCCGGGTTGGAACGGGGGGTCCGTCCGATGGGGGACTGGTCGATGTTAATGATCTTGTCCAGCTCCTCCACGCCCAGAATATCCTTGTGCTTGCCGGGACGGGTCTTGGCGCCGTTGAGCTGGGCTGCCAGCGACTTGTAGAGGATCTCATTGATAAGCGAGCTCTTGCCCGATCCGGATACGCCGGTGACCACATTGAAGCAGCCCAGCGGAATCTGGACATCCACATTCTTGAGGTTGTTTTCCCGGGCGCCCCGGATAGTGAGGAACTTGCCGTTTCCGGGACGGCGCTGGGCAGGCACTTCGATCTTCTTCACGCCCGAGAGGTACTGTCCGGTCACCGATTCGGGACAGGCCATGATGTCCTCGGCAGTACCGGCTGCCACCACATTGCCGCCATGGACGCCGGCACCCGGGCCGATGTCCACGATGTAATCCGCTGCCCGGATGGTATCCTCATCGTGTTCCACCACGATGACAGTATTGCCCAGATCCCGCAGCCGCTGCAAAGTGGCAATGAGTCGGTCGTTGTCCCGCTGGTGCAGGCCGATGCTCGGCTCGTCCAGGATATACAGCACGCCCATCAGGGAGGAACCGATCTGGGTCGCCAGACGGATGCGCTGGCTTTCGCCGCCCGAGAGGGTGGCTGCCGACCGGGCCAGGGTCAGATAATCCAGGCCCACATTCACCAGGAAGCCCAGACGGGAGCGGATCTCCTTGAGCACCTGACCGGCAATGAGCTGTTCCCGTTCGGTGAGCTCCAGATGGTTGATGAACTCCAGCTCGTCCCCCACCGACATCTCACAGAACTGGTTGATGTTGATGCCGCCGACTGTTACAGCCAGCGCCTCCTTCTTCAGGCGGGCGCCATGGCACTCGGGGCATTCGATGCTGCTCATCCAGCCGGCGATCTCCTCCCGCATCCAGTTGCTGCTGGTCTCCCGGAAGCGCCGCTCCAGATTGTTGACAATGCCCTCGAAATCGGTGCTGTATGCCCCCTTCATGGTGCCGGTTTCCCGGCGGATGGTCAGCTTTTCGCCGCCGTTTCCGTAAAGCAGGATATCCACTACCTTTTTGGGCAGATCCTTGATCGGGGTATCCAGCGAGAAACCGTAGTGCTCTGCCAGGCCCTCATAGTACATCTGAGCCATACCGCCTTCGGCAAAGTACCAGCCGCTGGCCTTGATGGCGCCCTGCCGGATGGAGAGCTCCTTGTTGGGGATCACCAGATCGGGGTCGATCTTCATGAAGGTGCCCAGACCGGTACACTTGGGACAGGCACCGGCGGGGTTATTGAAGGAGAACATCCGCGGGGTGAGCTCCTCGATGCTGACGCCGTGATCCACACAGGCGTACTGCTGGGAGAAGGTGATGTCCTCGCCGCCGATGACATTCACCACCGCAATGGTGCCGGTAAGGCCCAGGGCAGTTTCCAGCGAATCCGCCAGACGGGAACGGATCTCCTCCTTGACTACCAGACGGTCCACCACGATTTCGATGGTGTGCTTCTTGTTCTTCTCGAGCTTGATCTCCTCCGAGAGGTCGTAGAGATTGCCGTCCACCCGCACCCGGACATAACCGCTGCGCCGGGCCGATTCAAACTCCTTGGCGTGCTCGCCCTTGCGCTGGCGCACCACCGGAGCCAGGATCTGAATCCGGGTTCCCTCCGGCAGGGACAGCACCCGGTCCACCATCTGATCCACCGTCTGCTGCTCGATCACCTTGCCGCAGATGGGACAGTGCGGAATACCGATCCGGGCATAGAGCAGACGCAGATAGTCATAGATCTCGGTGACGGTACCCACAGTGGAACGGGGGTTCTTGGAAGTGGTTTTCTGGTCGATGGAAATCGCCGGGGAAAGGCCCTCGATATAGTCCACATTGGGCTTTTCCATCTGTCCCAGGAACTGCCGGGCATAGGAGGAAAGGCTCTCCATATACCGGCGCTGTCCGTCAGCGTAGATGGTATCGAACGCCAGCGAACTCTTGCCCGAACCGGACAGACCGGTGAATACCACCAGCTTGTCCCGGGGGATCTCCAGGTCAATATTTTTCAGGTTGTGCTCCTTGGCACCCTTGATGATGATTTTATCCTTTGCCACAATAAGCCTCCCGACTTACTTCTGTTCCTTGAGCTTCTTGATCTTGTCACGCAGATAGGCCGCATGCTCGAATTCCAGCATCTTGGCGGCATTCTGCATCTCCAGCGTCAGCTGCTGGATCATCGCCTGGCGCTCGGCGGCGCTCATGCGCTTCTTCTTCCCCTTGGACTCTGCCGACTCCTTGGTGGAGATCTCCAGGATCTCCCGGACATCCTTCTTGATGGTCTGGGGAGTGATGCCGTGCTCCTCGTTGTATTTCTGCTGGATGGCCCGGCGGCGGAGCGTTTCGGTGATCGCCCGCTCCATCGATCCGGTGACTGCATCCGCATACATGATGACCTTGCCATGGTCATTCCGGGCGGCGCGTCCGATGGTCTGGATCAGCGAGGTTTCACTGCGCAGGAAGCCCTCCTTGTCCGCATCGAGGATCGCCACCAGCGATACCTCGGGAATATCCAGGCCCTCCCGCAGCAGGTTGATGCCCACCAGCACATCGTATTCGCCAAGGCGCAGATCCCGGATCAGCTCCATACGCTCAATGGTGTCCACATCGTGGTGCATGTACCGGATGCGCACACCGAGGTTTTCCAGATAGGTGGTGAGATCCTCCGCCATCTTCTTGGTGAGGGTGGTCACCAGCACCCGCTCGCCCACTGCCACCCGGGCATTGATCTCCGAGAGCAGGTCGTCGATCTGTCCGTCCACCGGACGGACCTCCACCATCGGATCGAGCAGGCCGGTGGGACGGATCACCTGTTCCACGATCTGGGTGCTGTGTTCCTTCTCCAGCTCGCCCGGGGTCGCCGACACATAGATGATCTGGTTGAGCTTGTTGTAGAACTCGTCAAAGTTCAGCGGACGGTTGTCCAGCGCCGACGGCAGCCGGAATCCGTAATCCACCAGGGTCTGCTTCCGGGAGCGGTCGCCGCCGTACATGCCCCGCACCTGGGGCAGCGTCACATGGCTTTCGTCCACGAAGAGCAGGAAGTCCTTGGGGAAGTAGTCCAGCAGCGTATAGGGAACCGATCCCGCCGGACGCCGGGACAGCACCCGGGAATAGTTCTCAATGCCCTTGCAGAAGCCGATCTCGGTGAGCATTTCAATATCGTAGTTGGTGCGCTCAGCAATGCGCTGGGCCTCGATGAGCTTGCCCTGTTCCCGGAAGAACTTCACCCGCTCATCCGCCTCGGCCCGGAGGTCCTCAATGGCCTCCTTCATCTTGTCCGCCGGCACGATGTAATGGGACGCCGGATAGATTGCCACATGGCTGACAAAGTTCTTCACCTCGCCGGTGATGGTGTTGATCTCCGAAATGCGGTCCACCTCGTCGCCGAAGAACTCCACCCGCACCGCTGTATCCGACTGGTAAGCCGGGAAGATCTCCACCACATCACCCCGCACCCGGAACTTGTTGCGGATAAAGTTGATGTCGTTGCGCTCATACTGCAGCTCCACCAGCTTTTTGGTGAGATAGTCCCGCTCCATGGTCATGCCCTTGCGCAGGGAGATCACCATATTGCGGTAGTCGATGGGGTCGCCCAGGGTGTAGATGCAGGATACACTCGCCACAATGATGACATCCCGCCGCTCGGACAGGGACGAAGTCGCCGAGTGCCGCAGCTTTTCGATCTCATCATTGATGGCGCTGTCCTTTTCTATATAGGTATCGGTCCCGGGGATATAGGCCTCGGGCTGATAGTAGTCGTAGTAGGATACAAAGTATTCCACCGCGTTGTTGGGGAAAAACTCCTTGAACTCACTGCAGAGCTGGGCTGCCAGCGTCTTGTTGTGGGCCAGCACCAGGGTGGGACGGTTCACCTTGGCTATGACATTCGCCATGGTAAAGGTCTTGCCCGAGCCGGTTACACCCAGCAGGGTCTGTTCCTTGTCCCCGGCCAGCACCCCCGCCGCCAGCTTTTCAATGGCCTGGGGCTGGTCACCGGTAGGTTTATAAGGGGATACCAGTTCAAACCGGTCCTTTTCTGCCATGGGCTCACTCTCCTTTCCCGCATCAGCAGTTCCGCCCCGGCCCTCCAATGAGACCGCGGCGGCAGAATTTCAGAACAAATGTTCATTCCTTACTATATCACACAAGCCCTGGCTGTGCAAGGGCATTTTCGCTTTGTCACCGGTTCAGGAAGCCGGAATCCCGGAAGGAAACACAGTCCTCGCCGGATACGACAATGTGGTCCACCACCGAAACCGACAGCGGTCCCAGTGCCCGGAGCACTTCCCGGGTGGTATCGATGTCTGCCCGGGACGGCAGGGCGAATCCGGACGGATGGTTGTGCGCCAGGATCACAAAACTGGCATGCACCGCCAGCACCTTTTCCACGATCTGCCGCACAAATACCGGCACACTGTCCAGAGTGCCTTCGCTGAGGATGCCGCAGTAGTTCACCCGGCGGCGTCCGTCCAGACAGACCAGATAGAAAGTCTCCACCGTGCGCCCGGCAAACTTGGGGAGCAGATAGCGGCAGATCTCATCGGTGGACTGGAGGACCACGCCGCCCCGGTTGGCATCGTCCAGATAGGGACGCACCACCGCCGCGAACAGCTTGATGAGGGTGGCGGCATGCTGCCCCACACCCTTGACCTGGCAGAGATTTTCCACACTGGCATTCATCACGCCGGACAGGGAACCGAAGGTATCCAGCAGCCGGTGGGCTGTGGGATTGGTGTCGCCCTGGGGAATGGCATAGAACAGCATCAGCTCCAGGATATTCACCGGGTCGAAGCTGTCCAGTCCCTCCTGGAGAAAGCGCTCCTTCAAGCGCTGGCGATGCTGTCTGTGATCCACATCATTCTGCGGCATGATTGGCGGCCTCCTCCCTGCTGTGCCATAAAAAGGCATGTTCTCTGTCCTATTTTAGCATATCCCGCCGCCATAGGAAAGTGACATAGTGACATTTTCCTGGGCGGGTGGTATGATGAGGGGAGAACATCACAGGAGGACTTTGCATGAGGAGCTTTACCATCCGGGAGAACGATGCCGGACAGCGCATGGACAAATTCATCACCAAGGCGGTGCCGCTGCTGCCCAAAAGCCTGATGTACAAATATCTTCGTCTGAAACGCATCAAGTTAAACGGCAAGCGGTGTGAAATCTCCACCCGCCTGACTGCCGGCGATGTGGTGGAGATGTATATCGGCGATGAATTCTTCGATACCGCCCCGGAGGAGAGCTTCCGTTTTGCCGGGCCGATGGTACCCATCGTCTATGAGGACGAGCACCTGCTGCTGGTGAACAAGCCTGCCGGTCTGGTGGTGCATGAGGACGAGAGCCAGACCCCGGACACCCTCATCGGGCGCATTCTGCGGTATCTGGCGGAAAAGGGAGAATATGACCCGGCAACGGAACAGAGCTTTACCCCCTCCCTGTGCAACCGCATCGACCGCAATACCTCCGGTCTGGTGATCTGTGCCAAGACCGCCGCCGCCCTGCGGGTGATGAATGAGAAGATCAAGCTGCGGCAGATTGACAAGCGCTACCGCTGTCTGGTGCACGGCACCCCCAAGCCGGCAGAGGGGCGCATTGAACTGTTCATGCGCAAGCGTTCGGACGAGAACCGCATTGAGGTGTTCCATCACCCGGTGCCGGACGGACGCACCATGATCACCGAATACAAGGTGCTGGACAGCAATGGGCGCTATTCGCTGCTGGAGGTGCACCTCATCACCGGACGCACCCATCAGATCCGTGCCACCATGGCGGAGATCGGCCACCCGCTGGTGGGCGAGGGCAAATACTCCTCCATGAAGAATGACCTGGGCTTCCGGTTCCAGGCGCTGTGTGCCTGGTCGCTCACCTTCCGGTTTGAAGGGGACAGCGCCCCGCTGGACTACCTGAATGGACGCACCTTCACCGTGGGAGAAGACCCCTTTGCCCGCTATCTCCGGGACAGGAAGTGATGCTGTCATGCAGATCCACCGCATCACAGCCCGGCAGGCGCTCAACCATGTGGGCGGCGACCCCTATGACTACGACCTCAACATCTACCGGGGCTGTGCCCACCGGTGCCGGTACTGCTTTGCCATCTACTCCCAGGAGTTTCTGAAACCCCAGGCCGGGGAAACCAACTTCTTTGAGGACATCTTCATCAAGGACAACATCGTGGAACTGCTGGAACGGCGGCTGGCCTCCCCGCACTGGACCGGGGCGGTGATCAACATCGGCGGCGTCACCGACAGCTATCAGCCGGTGGAGGCCCGGGAAAAGCGGATGCCCGAGATCCTGCGTCTGATGATCCGCTACCGCAACCCCATCACCATCTCCACCAAGTCGGTGCTGATGCTCCGGGATCTGGATCTCTTTGATGAGCTCTCCCGGCTGACCTATGTAGGCATCGCCTCCACCGTCACCACCCTGGACGAACCGGTGCGGCGGGTGATCGAACCGGGCGCCGCCCCTTCCCGGGCCCGGCTGGAGATGCTCCGGGAATTTGCCCGGCGCACCCGGGCCGTGGTGGGAGTACACTCGATGCCGGTGATCCCTCTCATCACCGACAGCACCGAAAACCTCACCGGGCTAATCGAAGCCACCCGGGAGATCGGCGCCGATTACTGGCTGCCCGGCACCCTGAACCTCCGGGGACTGACCCGGGGCATGTTCTTTGACTGTGTGCGGCAGAACTTCCCCGATGCGGAACCGGGTCTGTCCCGGCTCTACGCCTCCGGACACCTGGACCGGGAATACCGCCGGATGCTCTATGAGAAGATCCGGGCGCTCACAGCCTTTTACGGGGTCAGCACCGACTATCACCGCAAGCTGCGGGAATGGGAGGAACAGACCCGGGGCACTCAGCTCTCGCTGTTCTGAGCTGTAAAAAGCCCCTTGACAAGATCCGAATCACTGCTATAATGACAGTTGTTGCGGAGGGTGAATCATTCGCTTTGAAATGAGGAGCTGGATAAGCAGTCAGGCTGGAACGCCTGCTGTTTATCCGGCTCTTTTTTGTTTGTCCGCAAAAGTATCTGAAAAAGGGGTTTGGAATCACCATGGATCTTCTCACCGGAAATATCCGGACCATCTATCTGCGCTATCTCAGCGCCGCCTTCGGCAGTGCCATGATCAGCTCCATCTACGGGCTGGTGGACCCCGCCATGGTGGGACAGTACCAGGGGCCGGACGGCGCCGCCGCTCTGGCCATATTCGCGCCCATCTGGAACATCATTTACAGCCTGGGGCTGCTCGCCGGCATCGGCGGCTCGATCCTCTTTGCCGCCGCCCGGGGCAGCCGGAATGACGGCACCGAGAACCGCTTCTTCACTGCCGCTGTGCTGCTCTGTGCCGGGCTTTCGGCGCTCTGCTGGGGGCTGATCCTCCTGCTGCCGGAACCCATGCTGCGGCTGTTCGGCGCCGATGACGCCCTGCTCCCGCTGGCGATGGAATACCTGCGTCCGGTCTCCTTTGCGGTGCCGGTCTTTCTGTTCAATCAGCTGCTCTCCGCCTTCCTGCGCAATGACAGCCGCCCGGGTCTTACCACTGCCGCCGTGCTTGCCGGCGGTATCTTCAATGTCACCGGGGATTACTGCTTCATCTTCCTGCTGGATATGGGCATCTACGGCGCGGGACTTGCCACCTCCCTGGGAGCCATCATTCAGCTGTGCATCCTGCTCTCCCACTTCTTCTCCCGGCACTGCACCCTCCGGCTGGTGCGCTCCTCCGGCCTGCCCGGACTGTTCGGACGCATCGCCGCTGCCGGATTCTCCTCCTTCTTCATCGATGTCGCCATGGGCATTCTCACCATGCTCTTCAACCGTCAGATCATGCGGCTGCTCGGCTCGGACGCCCTGGCGGTCTACGGCATCATCGTCAATGTCAGCACCATTGTCCAGTGCTGCGGTTACAGCGTCGGACAGGCGGCCCAGCCCATCCTCTCCCAGAACTTCGGCGCCGGGCTCTATTCCCGCATCCGCCAGCTCCTGCGCCTGGCTGTCACCGCCTCGATCTGCTTCGGCATCGCCTGGACCGCGGCAGTCTGGGCTGCTCCCCTGGCCTTCGTGAAGGTCTTTATGGCGCCCTCGCCGGAAGTCCTCGCCATCGCTCCGGCAATTCTCCGGGCCTATGCTCTCTCCTTCCTGCTGCTCCCCCTCAACATCTTCTCCACCTACTTCTTCCAGTCGGTTCTCCGGGCGGAGCTCTCCTTCGGCATTGCCGTGTCCCGGGGCGCCCTCATCAGCGGCTCGCTGATTTTGCTGCTTCCCGCACTTCTCGGCCCCGATGCCATCTGGTACGCCATGCCGCTCACCGAACTGCTCGTCTTTCTGGCGGTGGCAGCGCTGCTCCGGCGGACCGTCCGCTCGATGGAAGCAGCTCCCGTACAATAAAAAAATCCCCCCGGACACTGTCTTTGCGGCCAGACAGCGCCCGGGGGTTCTGTTTATTCTCTTATTTTATAATAGCCAGCCCGGCGCAGTGCCTGGGAAGCAGCGTTGAGCACCGCATAGAGGATCGCCGACTCGATGGGGATCATGGTGAGGTTCTTGATGACCCGCACCGGGATCATGGCATAGAAGCCCTTGCCGCCCAGCAGTGCCATCCACAGGGTGGCAAGGAAAGCGTTGATGACGATGTTGATGGTAGCCTTGGTTGCCACCACACGCAGCAGGGTGGGCTTTTTCCCATAGAGGAACACGCCGTAGATCACACCTGCCAGCATGGCATTAAAAGTGTAGCCGAAGAAATAGGGACCCTGAGGCTTGAGGACACATTTGATGATGTCCCCCAGGCCATTGGCAAGGCCGGTGACCACCGGTCCGAACAGCATTCCCATCAGGGCGGTGGCATTGAAGGAAAGCCCCACACTCAGGGAGCCGCCGAAATCCAGGCGGAAGAAATAGGTGAGCAGGATGCTCAGCGCCAGCAGAAGCGACGCGCCGGTGAGGGAACGCAGATCACGAAGCTGCGCCGCCGAACGCCGGAAGGAATCGATTAACTTCATAGCAGTGCCTCCTAACTTTCATAAATTTGCTGTACAGTCAGGAAAGGCACACGCTGCCGCAGAGCCTGCACCGATCTTTGAAATTGTAACAGCGGGATGCGACAGCCCGACCGCAAACCGGTTTTCCACCGGTTTTTCGTCCGCACGGCAACTCCCCGTCCCTGCGGCACTTGACGCCTGGCCATCTACTCTGCTAATGAAAGGCGGACTTTTCCCAGTCCGGTTATTTATTGTAGCATATCCGGCATATTCTGACAAGGCACGCCCTGAAGAATCCCTCCCAGGACAGCAAACGAAGGCTTTTTGTTTTCCGGCGGCAGATTTCGACCATACACCGCCCCTTTTTTGGCGCATCAGACGAAAAAACGCAGTTTTTATTGGCTGAAAATGCATTTTCTCCGTCCCGATTCCATGGTATAATAATATGTAACAAATGGTGAAAGAGATCTGGCTCTGCTTTTTACTCTGTCCCATACAGAAAGGATTTGATACTATGTTCCGTCTTTTGAAAAACGGCGATGTCTATGCCCCTGAACACATCGGCAAGGCCGATATCCTCATCTGCAATGACAAAATCGTGGACATTGCAGAGCATATCGACTTCGATTATCCCGGCACCGAAGTGGTGGACCTCGAGGGCCGCAAGGTGATCCCCGGCGTCATTGACCAGCATATCCATGTCACCGGCGGCGGCGGTGAGAGCGGCTTCACCAGCAAGGTGACCGAAGTCGGTCTCTCGGATCTGGTACGCGGCGGTGTCTGCACCGTTGTGGGCGTTCTGGGTACCGACTCCATCTCCCGCAATGTGGAAAGCCTGCTCGCCAAGGTCAAGGCCCTCAACGAGGAAGGCCTGACTGCTTACTGCTACACCGGTTCCTATGACTATCCCTCCCCCACTGTCACTGGTTCTGTGGGCCGGGATATTGCCCTGATCGATGAGGTCATCGGCGTCAAGATCTGCATCTCCGACCACCGCTATGCCGGCATCACCCGCAAGGAACTCACCAAGCTGGCTGCCGCTGCCCGTGTGGCTGGTCTGGTAGGCAAGAAGCCGGGCGTGGTACACATCCACATGGGCGCCGGCAAGAAGGGCCTCAAGGATGTATTCAAGATCATTGAAAAGACCGATATTCCCGTCAAGACCTTCCGTCCCACCCATGCCAAGAACAATCTCAAGGATATGATGAAGCTGGCAAAGATGGGCGGTTATGTGGACTTTACCGCTTCGCCGCCCTCCGGCTGCGCTGCCATTATGAAGGAATTCATGGCAGAAGCTCCCGATGGCAGCGTGACCATGAGCTCCGACTCCAACGGCAGTATGCCCGTATGGAACGAGAAGAACGAGCTCATCGGCATCAAGGCCGCGGAGAGCACCGGTGTCTATGAAACCATGGTGGCACTGCATCTGGAGCAGGGTCTCCCGCTGGAAGAGGCTCTCAAGCCCTGTACTGTCAATGTAGCCAAGGCACTGAACCTCTATCCCCGCAAGGGCTGCCTGAAGCCGGACAGCGATGCTGATATTCTGGTTCTGGACGGCGACGAGCTGAAGCTTTATGAGATGTATGCCAAGGGCAAGAAGATGATGGCGGAAGGAAAGCCCATCGTCAAGGGATACTTCGAAAAGTAATCCATTCCCGCATGCTTGTGAAAAGGGCCTGCTTGTCAGGTCCTTTTCCCTCTTTGCGGCCTTTCGCAAATATTGGAAAAAGTTGCGGCGCCTTCCTTGACAAAACTGCCTGTGAGTGATATATTGTTAGATACTCTTTGAAATTCAAAGCACAAGCCATTGTTACCACCCGCATAAGGAGGTACCCCTGCATGCAGCGTGAAAAAATCAATACATTCCTGGTCAACGCCTTCAATACGATCCTGCAGCTGGAGGATCGGGCCCTTTCCAGCAGCCATGAGTTTTCCAATCTCTCGGTGAGTGAGTTCCATGTCATCGAGGCCGTGATCGCCTGCGGGGACAGCAGCTCCATGAGCGCCATCTCCAAACGGCTGGGCATCACGGTGGGATCGCTCACCGTAGCGGTGAAAACCCTGGCAAACAAGGGATACCTCAAACGGGAAAAACGCCTCAATGATATGCGTATGGTCTATGTGATCCCCACTGAAAAGGGACTGGCTGCCAACGAATATCACTCGGCATTTCATCGTAAAATGGTAGATGCAGTGATGGAAAAGCTCCCGCCGGAAGAACTGGATACCCTGGTTTCGGCGCTGGAGATCGTATCGAACTTCTTCACTGAAACCCGGGAAGCACGGTGAACCAGCCAAAACTACTGCGAGGATACAGATTATGAGCGTAAAAATTATTGTAGACAGCACCTGCGATTTTGAGCCGGAGGAGCGTCAGGCACTGGGGATCGAAATGATCCCGCTGACCGTCCAGTTCGGCGAGGAGATCTTCCGGGACGGCATCGACATCACCAAGGAGGAATTCTTCCAGCGGCTGCGTGCCTCCAAGGAACTGCCCCACACCAGTCAGATCAATCCCGCTACCTTCCTGGAGGTATATGAGCGTCTGGGTGCGGACGGCAGTGAACTGCTGGTGATGACCATCTCCAAGAATCTCAGCGGCACCTATCAGTCCGCCTGTGTGGCAGCAGAGCAGTATACCGGCAAGATCCGGGTAGTGGACAGCTCTCTGGCTACCACCGCCTTTGCCATGATGGTACGGATCGCCTGCCGCATGCGGGACGAAGGCCATACAGTGGATGAAATCGCTGACTATCTGGAAAAGATCCGGGAACGGCTGGTGATCATCTGCTGCATGAATACGCTGGAGTACCTGCACAAGGGCGGACGGCTCTCGGCAACGGTCACCATCCTGGGCGGTATGCTCAATATCAAGCCGGTGGTCCTTATCAAGGACGGTCATATCTCCATCCTCCACAAGGCACGGGGCATCAAGGCCGCTGCCCGCTGGATGGTGGACTATGTGGCAGAAACCGGATTCGATGCCTCCCTCCCCATCGGCTTTATCCACTCGGACAATCCTGAGGGTGCGGTGGAAGTGCGCTCCATGCTGGCAGAAAAGGCCACCTGGGGTGAGGAGATGACCCAGGGCATCGGCCCGGTCATCGGTACCCATATCGGCGACGGCTGTGTTGCCATTGCCTGCTTCTGGAAGGAAAAGTAAATCGTTTTCACCCGACCCGTCCCCCGGTTCTGTCCGGCGGACGGGTCATTTTTTGCGCCTTGCGGTTTTTCCGGTTTGTGGTACAATGAAAAAAGCAAGATCAACTACTTTCCGGGAGGCCGACATGCAGAAGAAGTATCTGGAGATCAAAGACTACCTGATGGAGCGCATCCGCTCCGGGGAATACAAGCCGGAACAGGCGATCCCGGCGGAACGGGAACTGGCTGCCCAGCTGGGTGTAAGCCGTATGACCGTGCGCAAGGCCATCGAAGAACTGATGTATGAAGGTCTGCTGATCCGGCGGAAGGGCAGCGGCACCTTCCTCACCACAGCCAAGAGCTCCAAGCCGGACCTGCTGCTGGAAGCCGGAGAAAACGCTGTCAAGATCGTCAGCTGCAAGCTCTGCTCTGAGGGCAGCTATGGCTACAAGATGCTGGGTCTCGATCCCAGCCGCAGCTACTGGCGTCTGCGCCGGGTGCGCCGCATCGGACATCAGCCCTATGCCTATGAGGACATCTACTTCCACCCGGATTTCTTCCCCACTGTGGGACGGGAATTCTACACCAAGGGGCTCAGCCGGATGGCAGCGGAATCGGGCTATCCCGATCTCACTGTCTATGAGGATGTGGAAGCTCTGCTCTGCCTGCACAACACCGCACTGCTGCTCAAGGTGGAAACCGGCTCCCCCATTCTCCAGATCAAAAGCTACTTCTCCTCCGGCGATCAGGTGATGATGTTCTGCCGCAGCTATCACCCCGGCGACAGCTACAAGTACCAGTCCCTGCGCCGTCCTCTTTGACCGGAATTTTCCAGTAAATAATCCAAAACCAGCTTTTCAGAGCGTCGGGATCCCCGGCGCTCTTTTTATTTTATCTATACCAATTCAAAATTCCTTGTCGCTCTGTACAAAAACAGATCCGGCCTTTTTGTCGCTGTATTTTGCAAAAAATAGCGATAATTGTGAGGAAAACCGGGATATTTCCACCCAATTTATCATCTTAACCAAAAACTTTCCAATTGGGTTAAAAAAATATCACAGCTTCTTGACATAGACCAATCCAAAGGCTATAGTAAGCAGTGCAAAATAGCGATTGGTATGCTTATTTTTATAAAATGGTATACAACGCACCGGGTATTTGCAAGGAGGTTTATATGGTACACGTAGGGAAATCGTATCCCATTCACGATGCCCTGGGCAAGGCCACAGGCCGTACTGTTTACGCCGGCGATATGGAGCTGAAGGGTATGCTCCACATGGCTGTGCTGTTCAGCAAGATTCCCCATGGTTTCGTCAAGAAGCTCGACTATTCCAAGGCAATGGAACTGCCGGGCGTAGTGGATGTGCTCTACTACGGCAACACCTGCCAGAAGGAGTACAACCGTTATCACTCCCAGTACCGCCAGGATCTGATCCATACCGAGCGGATCTTCAACCAGCATGTGCGCTTCGTCGGCGACCGGATCGCTGCCGTTGTTGCCACCACCGAGGAGATCGCCCGCAAGGCTGTTTCCCTCATCGAGGTTGAGTACGAGGAGTATCCCTTTGCTCTGGACGCCCATGAAACTCTCGAGGGCAAGATCGACAACATGGATGAGCATGGCTCGGTATTCGGCCCCATCGCCAATGAAGTCGGCACCCGTCCGGAAAATGACGGCACCTTTGTGGAAGTGGACACCACTACTCACATCGACCGCATCAATCACATGGCTATGGAAACTCATGCCGCTGTGGCTGAGTTCGACAGCCAGGGTGAACTGACCATCTACTCCCCCAACCAGACCGTTTACGGCATCCGTTCCTTTATTGCGGATCTGTTCGATATGGACTACAACAAGGTCCGTGTCGTAAAGACCACCATGGGCGGCAGCTTCGGCGGTAAGCAGGAGTGGGTTCTGGAGCCGCTGGTAGCTGCTGCTGCCCTGCGGGTAAAGCGTCCGGTCAAGCTGGTCTACAACCGTGAGGAGAGCATCCGCTCCACCTACTGCCGCGCTCCCATGTACTTCAAGAACAAGTTCACCTTCACTCCGGACGGCAAGCTCCAGGATGTGGACTGTGACCTGCTGCTGGATGCCGGCGCTTATCTGGGCAACTCCATCACCTCCGCCCGCACCCTGGGAAGCAAGTTCTTCCGTACATACCGCTATCCCCATGAGACCTTCCACGCTCAGGTTGCCCTGACCAACACCATTGTCAGCGGTGCCTTCCGTGGCTGGAGCTCGCCGGAGTTCAACATCAACTTCGAGCACGGCATGAATATGGCAGCCCGCAAGCTGGGCATCGACCCCATCGAGCTGCGTCTGAAGAATGTCATCCATGAGGGCGACATCGAGCTGTCCACCGGCCTGAACCTGGGCGACTTCAAGGGCCGTCAGGTACTGGAACTGGGCCGTGAGAAGTTTGACTGGGAGAACCGCAAGAAGGAGATCGCTGAGTTCAACGCTCAGAACAAGCGCTACAAGCGCGGTATGGGCGTCAGCCTGGGCGGTCATGTAAACGGCTTCTATCCTGCCAAGCCGGACTACACCCGTGTGGATATGTGCGTAACCGAGAGCGGCACCGTTCGCTGCGGCGTTACCCTGCATGACCACGGCTGCGGTACTGTAACCGCCTTCAAGATGATCGCCGCGGAAGAGCTGGGCATCGAGGTGGATCAGGTACGCATCCAGGAGGGCGATACCGCCGTAACTCCTCAGGACTTCGTAGGCTGCTTCTCCAGCCGTACCACCTATGTAATGGGCCGTGCCACCCAGGAATGCGCCAAGCTGCTCAAGGAACGCATCAAGGAGCACTTCGCTGTCGAGCGGGGCTGTGATGTAGCCGATGTAGTTCTGGACGGCATGACTGTTTACTCCACCAAGGAGCCCGATGTGGTTTACACCTGGAGCGATCTGGTTTATGCTTCCCAGCAGCGCTACCAGCACGAGATCTTTGCCTCCTATGAGTATGTGAGCAAGGATAACCCCGGCGTATGCGGCGGTCACTTCGCCTATGTAGAGGTGGACACCTACACCGGTATGGTCAAGATCCTCGACTACCTGGCTGTACAGGATATTGGTCAGGCCATCAACCGTGAGATCTGCATCGCTCAGACCCAGGGCGCATCTGTTATGGGCGCCGGCGCTGCTCTGACCGAGCATGTGCACTACCGTCCCAACGGTGTTCCCTTCGCCAACCTCAAGGACTACCACCTGCTCAACTCCTTCGAGGCTCCCAGCGTACGGGTCGAGCTCATCGAGAACCACAACACAGAGGGTCCGTTCGGCGCCAAGACCATTGGTGAGGTATGCCATGTTCCGGCTTCCGCCGCTGTGGTTGGTGCGGTCAACGATGCTCTGCAGAGCGATCTGAACGACCTGCCCCTGACCCCTGACAAGATCACTGCTTACCTGAAGAATCGGGAGGAAAGATAAATGACACTGAACTTTATTCTCAACGGCCGTCCCACCGAGCTGGAAGTAAGCCCGGACAAGCGCCTGCTGGATCTCCTGCGGGAGGACCTGGGCCTCACCGGTACCAAGGAAGGCTGCGGTGAGGGTGAGTGCGGCGCCTGCACCGTCATCATCGACGGCGAGGCCATGCACTCCTGCCTGGTGCTTGCCTGCCAGCTGGAAGGCAAGAGCGTCCTGACCATCGAAGGTCTGGAGCAGAATGGGGAACTGGACAAGATCCAGAAGATCTTCATTGAGGAAACTGCCATCCAGTGCGGTTTCTGCACCACCGGCATGATCATGTCCACCAAGGCTCTGCTCATGCACAACCCCCACCCCACTGAGACTGAGATCCGCAACGCCCTCGCCGGCAACATCTGCCGCTGCTCGGGCTACACCCAGATCCTGCGCGCAGTAAAGAGAACTTCCGAGGAGGCGTAACGATTTATGATGAAATCCTATGCACCCAAGACCATGGCCGAGCTGCCTGCCAGCCTGGCTGCCCTCACCCCTGAGAGCAAGATTGTCGGCGGCGGCACTGACTTTGTCATCCGTCTGCACTCCGGCGCGGTTCAGCCCGATGCCCTCTGCTACCTCGGTCACATTCCCGAGCTGAAGAAGATCGAAAAGCAGGGTGATACCATCTCGGTCGGCGCTTACTGCACCATGACCCAGATGGAGCATGATCCCATCGTCCGGGAATACCTGCCCGCCCTGATGGACGCTGCTGCTGATGTAGGTTCCCTGCAGATCCGCAACAACGGCACCATCGGCGGCAACCTGGGCAATGCCTCTCCCGCCGGTGACCTGATCCCTGTCATGTATCTGTATGATGCCAAGGTGGAGATCGCCTCCCCCAACGGCACCCGGATCGTACCGGTGACCGATGTGATCCTGCGTCCCGGCAAGACCATCCTGGAAGCCAACGAGGCCTTTATCCGCTTCCTGTTCCCCGTTCCCTCCTTCAAGAGTGCCTTTGTCAAGCTGGGCTCCCGCAAGAAGGTGACCATCTCCAGAATCGGCGTTGCGCTGGGCCTGGATATGGACGGCGACTATGTGCGTGAGATGAAGATGTTCGCTGGCGCTGTTGCCATCAAGCCGGTTGCCTTTGAGAAGGCCTGTGACTTCATGAAGGGCAAGACCATCAATGAGCAGAATGTTCTGGATGTGGCTGGGTTCCTCTCCGATTACATTGCTGAGAATGTAGCTCCCGAGTTTGACCGGGATTACAAGGTCTATGCCTCCCGCGGTGTTGTCACCGATGTCTTTGACCGGATTCTGGGCCGGCTGTAAGGCGAGGCGGGTTTGATGAATACTAAGTCCGTTTCCAAGTTTGTGCTGCTCAGCTTGATCGGCGTATTCCTGTTCTTTGTTCCGGTGCAGAATTCCAAGGTTCCGGTGGTGCTCATCACCGATACCATCAAGGCTCTGCTCGGACCGGCACTGGGACTGGTAGTGGTGATTTCCTGCACCCTGCTGGTCCTGGGGCTGATTGGTGCCCGGGTCTTTCATATCAAGGCGCTGGAACAGTATTACAGCGGTGATCCCGTCATCAAGATGGGCTTTTTCCTGGCAAGTGCCATCCTGGTATGGATGGTTACACTGAATGTAGATCTGCCCTTTATCCAGCATCCGGAGATCGGCGGTAAGATCCTGACACTGGCTTCCACCGTGTTCTTTACCATCGCTCTGGCTGGTACACTGGTGATCTTCATTATCCGTTCGGGTATCGTGGAGTTTGTATCGGTGCTGTGTGAACCCATCATGCGCCCCATCTTCAAGCTCCCGGGCGAAGCTGCCATCAATATGATCTCCTCCTTTGTATCCTCGGCTTCGGTGGGCGTTTACTTCACCGAACAGTATTACACCCAGAAGGCATACACCACCCGGCAGGCCTGTGCCGTGGTGACCAACTTCAGTGTGATCAGTGTGGGATACATCGGCGTGCTGGCTTCCATTGCCGGCATCGAGGAGATGTATGGCGTACTGCTCATCGCAAGCTTTGTGCTGGTTCTGGTCATGGGTGCGATCATGATCCGGATTCCGCCCCTTTCGATGATCCCCGATACCTGCATCGATGGTTCCGCTCCGGTGGTCACCACCCGGAGAATGAGTTTTTCCGAGCGGTTCCGTCTGGCTGTGGAACAGGGTGCTGCCCGCAGTGAGCAGTTCACTGCCAAGGCCTTCCTTCAGAACTTCCTCCAGGCCATGAAGTTCGCCCAGAAAACCATCGGCGTTATGGTTCCCACTGTAATGCTGGTGCTCACCCTGGTCTACTATACCCCTCTCTTCCAGTGGATCGGCGCCCCTCTGGCTCCGGTTCTGGGACTGTTCGGGGTACCGGATGCAGCGCTGGCTGCTCCCAGTGTCCTCATCGGCATTGTGGAGATCAGCCTGCCCAGTATCCTGGTTTCGGGTACCGGCGCCTGTGCTGCCGCTGCCTTCTTTGTAGTTCAGCTCTCCATCGTTCAGATCATCTTCTTCTCGGAATGCGGCAACGCCATTCTCAGTTCCAAGATCCCCCTGGGCGCCGGCAAGCTGGTACTCATCTTCCTGATGCGCACTGCCATCGCCATTCCGCTGGTGGCTCTGCTCACCAATCTTATCTATTGATCTAGAGGTGCTTCACCATGGAAAAAGCAACAAAACGCGATGTCATGCGCTTTGCCGTCCTGGGACTCATCGGTATTTTCCTGTACTTTATCCCGGTTTCCGGCTCCAGCGTCCCCGTCGTACTGATTGTTAACTTCATCAAGGGCATCCTCGGCGACAACCTCAAGTATGTGGTCCTGTTCGCCCTGGCCCTGCTCGTTGCCATCATCATCGGCGCCCGCTTCTTCAAGAATGAAGCCTGTGCCAAGTATCTGGGCAATGTATCCACCTACAAGCAGATCCACTACTGTGTAGCCCTGCTGGTAGTCCTGGCTGTGTGGTTCAACCTGCCTCCGGCTGCCATCTTCGCTGACCCCAACATCGGCGGTCAGGTGCTGACTCTGGCTGGTACTGTTATGTCCACCGTATCCATCTGCGGCTGGTTCATCGTATTCGTGCTCAAGTCCGGTATCGTAGAGTTCTTCGGCACCCTGCTGGAGCCTCTGATGCGTCCCCTCTTCAAGATGCCCGGTGCTGCCGCGGTTAACTGCCTGTCCTCCTATGTGGTCAGCGCTGCTGTAGGCGTTTACATGACTGACCAGTACTATGAGAGCAAGGTTTACACCCAGCGGGAAGCTACTGCTGCTGCTGTCTGCTTCTCCACCATCTCGGTGGGCTACATCGGCGTACTGTCCTCCATCGGCGGTATCGAGAATATGTACGGCACCCTGCTGCTGCTCACCTTCGTCATGGTATTCGTGATGACCGTCATCACTGTTCGGATTCCCCCTCTGTCCCGGGTTCCCAACACCTACATCGACGGCACCACCGAGCCTGCTGATGCCGCTGCTTCCCAGGAAGGCAGCCGCTTCCAGCGCGCTGTGAACGCTGCTGCCCTGCGCAGCCGTGACTTCACCATGGCTGAGTTCTGGAAGAGCCTGGTTTCTGCTCTGAAGTTTGCCCAGACCATCATCGCCTACATGATCCCCATCGTGATCGTGACCCTGTCGCTGGTACACCTGACCCCCCTGTTCACCTGGCTGGGCAAGCCCATCGCTCCGGTTCTGAGCCTGCTGGGCCTGCCGGATGCCGCTGCTGTTGCTCCGGCTGTACTGCTGGGCTTCATCGAGGTCAGCCTGCCTGCCATTTCGGTGAGCACCGGCGTGGCTGCTCAGAGCGTATTCTTCGTAGTAATGCTCTCCATCAGCCAGATCATCTTCATGACCGAAGCCGGCAACGCCATGCTCGGTTCCAAGATGAAGATCAGCTTCGGCGCTCTGGTGGTAAACTTTGTAGTGCGTACTGTGATCTGCATTCCGATCATTGCACTGCTGTCCCACTTGCTGTTCTGATCGTTTCCTGCTAAGATAGAAACGGACAAAATACTGCAATCTTCGCACTGAGAAAACAAATCCTCCGGGATTTGTTTTTTCGGGCGATGGTGATATTTTCAAAACTATAATGAGGTGTAAAAAATCATGAAAAAGATCCTTTCCATGCTGCTGGCATCGGTTATGGTGCTCTCTCTGGCAGCCTGCTCCAACCAGCCCGCTGAGGAAAATTCCTCCTCGCAGTCCTCCAGCGAACAGACCGCTTCCCTGGAAACCACCTATCCTGTAACCATCACTGACGCCCTGGGCCGTGAAGTGACCATCGAAGAGGAGCCTGAGCGTCTGGTAAGCGGCTACTACATCACCACTTCCTACCTGGCTGCCCTGGACCTGGATGAGAAGCTGGTGGGCATCGAGGCCAAGGCCGACACCCGTGAGCTCTACAAGCTGGCTGCTCCGGAACTGCCCAGCCTTCCCAATGTGGGCAGCCTCAAGCAGTTCAACCTCGAAACCTGCGTATCCACCGAGCCTGACCTGGTAATCCTCTCCGCCAAGGTGCCGGATGCTGTTGCCAAGCTGGAAGAGCTGGGCATTCCGGTCATCGCTGTAAACCCCGAGAGCGAGAAGGAATTCAAGGAGACCATCTCGATGATCGGTACTGCCTGCAATGTGCAGGAGCGTGCCAACGAGCTCACCGAGAGCTATGACAAGGCCATTGCTGACCTGGCTGCCAAGCTGGAAGGCGTAGAGCCTGCCCGTGTATACCTGGGCGGCAACAGCGCATTCCTGAGCACTGCCGGTCCCGCTATGTTCCAGGATCTGCTGATCCGCAACGCCGGTGCTGAAAATGTGGCTTCCGAGATCACCGATACCTACTGGGCTACCGTTTCCTATGAGCAGCTGCTCGCCTGGAACCCCGATGCCATCATTCTGGCTCCTCAGGCTGAGTACACTGTGGACGATGTTCTGAACGATCCCGCCCTGGCTGACCTGGACGCTGTAAAGAACGGCAAGGTCTACGCAATGCCCAACGTGATCGAAAGCTGGGATTCTCCCATCCCCAGCTCCTACCTGGGCTCCATCTGGATGGCTTCTGTGCTCTATCCTGACGCTGTTTCCACCGAGGACTACACCAAGGCCTGTGTGGACTTCTATCAGCAGTTCTATGGCTTTGACGCCTCCTCTGTTCTGTAATTTATGACCCATCGCAAATTTCTTCTGCCTGCGGCACTGCTGATCCTGGCAGCTGCGATTCTGCTCTCTCTCTGCGCCGGACGCTATCCCCTGACTCCTGCTGACCTGCTGTCCGGCGATGAGATGTCCTGGAAGGTGCTGATGGTGCTCCGTGTTCCCCGTACCATTATGGCGGTGACTGCCGGAGCCGGTCTGGCCTTTGCGGGAAGCGTGTATCAGCTGCTGTTCCGCAATCCGCTGGCTGCACCGGACATCATCGGCGTATCATCCGGAGCCAGTGTGGGTGCCAGCGTTTCCATCCTCTTCTTTGGAGGCGGACTGCTTACCAACACCCTGCTGGCCTTCACCGGCGGTCTCACCGCTGTGGGGCTGGCCCTGCTGCTGGCCCGGGGCGGCGACCGGCGCAATACCGCCACCTTTGTACTGGCTGGCATTGCGGTCAACGCCCTGGCGGAAGCCGCTGTGATGTTCCTCAAATATGCCGCTGACCCCAATCAGCAGCTGGCTGCCATCGACTTCTGGACCATGGGCAGCCTGGCAAGCATCACCCGGGAAAAGATCCTGCCCACCGTCCTGTGTGTGGGACTCTGCGGCGGGCTGCTCTTCCTGCTCCAGCGTCAGATTACCCTGCTGGCCCTGGACCCGGACGAAGCTGCCCTGCTGGGCGTGGATGTGGACCGGATGCGCCATCTGGTGCTGATCCTGGCTACCCTGACGGTGGCTTCCATTGTCAGTGTCACCGGACTTATCTCCTTTATCGGCCTGCTGGCGCCTCACATTGCCCGTCTGCTGGACCGCCGGGGCGGAAGCCATGCCCTGGCGCTCAGCGGCGTGATCGGCGCGGCGCTGCTCCTGCTGGCGGACTGTGCCGCCCGCACACTCAGCTCCAGTGAGATCCCCATCAGCATCCTCACCTCCTTTATGGGGGCGCCGTTCCTGATCTGGCTCATCGCAAGGAGGGATTCGGTATGGCAATGATCGAACTGCGGCAGTTTTCCGCCGGCTATCCCGGACGGGACTGGACAGTCCGGAATGTGGACCTCACCATCCAGCCCGGGGAAACCGTAGGGCTTATCGGCCCCAACGGCAGCGGCAAAACCACTCTGATCCGGGGCATCTGCACCCGTATCCCTTCCAGCGGCATCTGCCGTCTGGCAGGCGAACCCCCCGGAAATGCCAAGGCCCTGGCGCAGACTGTCAGCATGATTCCCCAGCGCACCAGCATTCTCTTTTCCATCCCGGTGCTGGATGTGGTGCTCATGGGGCTCAACAGCCGTCTGCCCCTGCTGGCCCAGCCCTCTGCGGCCCAGCGGCAGGCTGCCCGAGACCTGCTCCTGCAGGTGGGCATGGACGGCCGGGAGGAGCAGGATTTCCTCACCCTCAGCGAGGGACAGAAACAGCTGGTGATCCTGGCCCGTGCCCTGATGCAGGATACTCCGGTGCTGCTCCTGGACGAACCGGACAGCGCTCTGGACTACAACAACAAGCACCTGCTGCTGGACACCGTGCGTTCCCTCTGCGGAAACCGGGAACGCACGGTACTTCTGACCATGCATGATGTTAACCTTGCCATGCAGTACTGCACCCGGCTGGTACTGCTCAAAGGCGGGGAACTCTGCGGAGATCTCCGGCTGGCGGAAGCCGATGCGGAAAGCCTTTCCAGCGCTCTGCGGCAGATCTATCCCGGCACCCATGTGATCCGGGCCGGCGGACACTGGATCATGTTAAAGGAGGAACCGTCATGCGCGAACAGATAAAACTCTACCTCTGCAATGAGGAGGGACAGCGCTTTTTCGGGGAAGGCCCCTATCAGCTGCTGCGCTGCATTGAACGGTGCGGTTCCCTGCGGTCAGCGGCTCAGGAGATGAACATGGCCTATACCAAAGCCTTTCATCTGATCCGCCATGCCGAAGAGGAACTGGGCTTCCCCCTCACAGAAAAAACCATCGGCGGCACCGGGGGCGGCGGCTCCCGGCTCACTGCCGAGGCAAAGGAACTGATGACTCGCTATGAACAATACAAATCGGCCTGTGCCCGGGCAGCTTCTCAGCTCTATGATGAGTACTTTTCGGGCTTCCGGGAAACGGCACCTGCTGATCACCGGACAAAAACGGATCGGTAAATCCACCCTGTGCGACCTGCTGCTGGAACAGAAGCCGTTCGCCGGCCTCCAGAGCTACGCCTGCTGGGGCAGCCGTCCCACCCCGGACCGCATCGAGATGCGGGACCTTGTCACAGGCGAGGTCTTCCCCATCGGCACACCCGGACAGGGCCGTATGGAACCCATTCCGGAGGCGCTGGACAGCCATGCTGCCGCAATCCTGCGCAAGATCCCGGACGGCAGCGATGTGATGATCGATGAAGTGGGCTATCTGGAATCCTCCTGTGCCCGCTATGCCAAAGAGCTGGAGCGGCTGTTTGACCGCTGCACCGTCATCGCCGCCCTGCGGAAGGATCACACCCCCCTGCTGGACCGGCTGCGCAGCCGCCCGGATGTCTTTGTCTGGGACCTTGATCTGCACCAGCACCCCTGTCAGGTGGGCTGTGTGGTAATGGCCTCGGGCTGGTCCCGGCGGTTCTCCGGCGAGAACAAGCTGCTGCTGCCGGTGGACGGCAAGCCCATGATCCGCCACACCCTGGAAAAGCTGGCTGCCCTGCCGCTGGAACGGGTGACCGTGGTCTCCCGGTATGAACCGGTCCGGGCGATGGCGGCTGAATACGGCTTCCAGGCCCTGGATAACCCCCTGATGCTCCAGAGCGACACCATCCGTCTGGGGCTGGCTGAAATGGCAGAGATGGACGGCTGTATGCTCTGTGTGGCAGACCAGCCCTACTGCACCAGAGAGAGCATGGAAGCCCTGCTCCGGCTGTTCCGGGAGAACCCGGACCGGATCTGCCGGCTGAGCTTCCGGGGACAGCCCGGCAATCCGGCAATCTTCCCCCGGGCCCTCTTTGCTGAGATCTCGGCTCTCACCGGCGATACCGGCGCCCGGGAAGTGATCCGGCGCTATCCGGACCGGGTGCTGATGCTGGAAACAGCGGATGCCGAGGAACTCCATGACATTGACCGTCCGGAGGACCTGCCCGGCACTTCCCCGGCAGAATAATCTGCAGAACGAAACCTCTTTGCATGAACAGACACCGCTTGTACCGGCGGTGTCTGTTTTTGTTTACTTTTCTTTTGTGCTATGTTATGCTGAAAACAGGAAGGATGTGGGAAATATGGGCGAACTGCGGAAGATTCTGGGCATCGGGCCGAACATCGAAGCGGATCTGGAAGCCATCGGCATCCATTCCATTGCCGACCTCCGGGGAAAGAACCCGGAGGAGCTGTACCGCCTGGACTGCCTCCACAAGGGGTACCAGGAGGACCGCTGTCAGCTCTATGTCTACCGGCTGGCGGTCTACTATGCCGAAACCCCCGACCCCGACCCGGACAGACTGCGCTGGTGGCTCTGGAAAGATCCCCCGGATCTGTAATTTCCCGGAATAAACCGGGCGTTTTCCCGCACCACTATAAAAAGAGATTGAAAGGATGCGATCGGATGAAACGACTCCTGGCCCTGGTGCTGGCACTCAGTCTGCTGGCAGGCTGTACCACAGAACCGTCCTCCGCGCCGGAGGAACCGGAGAACTCCTCCAGCCAGATCTCCAGCCTCCCGGAAGAGGAACCGGAGAGCAACTCTGAAAGCGTAAGCGAACCGCAGTCCAGTACTGCTCAGAACAGTTCCGCCGCCTCTCAGCCCGCTGTAACGCTGGCCTGGTGGCAGCAGGAGCTCTCCAATGAGAAGCTCATTGCCACCCCCGACCCGGTGCTGGGCTTTGCCCCCTGCGGAACCCCGGAAGGTTCTTACTGGATTTATGACGACACACGCAAGGTGAGCTGGCTTGGAAACGGCCTGTTTGCCCGGAGCAGCGATACTGCTGAAACCGCTCCGGTGGCGCTGATTCTGGACAGTGCCGTGGAAGCGGAGGACATCGGCCAGCCGGTGATGACCGACACCTTCTTTGAGATTGTGGGCAAGGATGATACCAAGATCACCGGACGGCTCTATGAGCAGGGCGTGGAGCTCACCCGTTCCCTGCCCGGACAGGGCTATGGCGACAGTGTCAAGCTCAAGCTCAATGCTGCCGATCTCACTACCCTCAGGAACAACCTCACCCAATCTGAAACGAAGGCGGATGAGCAGAGCGCATACAGACCTGCCTGGCTGACCATGATGCGGGAGAGCCGCACAGAAACCATCACCTTCCGTGCCGCCACCGGGGAGGAGTGTACTTTTGATTCCTCTGACCCCTGGCCTTACTACGTCTATGACGAAGTTCCGCTGACTGTCTCCTCTGCCGGCACCTTCACCGATAAAACCAGCCTGCAGGACAGCAGCCAGGTAACGGTCACCTTCAATAACGGCCTGGTCTACAATATCTATTCCAGTGAAACCCAGCTTCTGGTCACCACCAATGACACTGACCAGGGGCTGCTCTATACCCTCCGAAATCCGGGCGATAACGAAAGCTATGACAACATTGCCAACAGAAAGCTCAACCCGCCTACCGGCAAGCCGGTGATCTATCTCTATCCTGAGGAGGTCACCGACTGCACCGTCACGGTGGACTACTCTCCCTTCACCTACACCTATCCCACCTACAATGACGGCTGGGAGGTAACAGCCTATCCCGATGGACGCCTCATCAACAAGGCCGACGGCACCGAACACTACTACCTGTTCTGGGAGGGCGGCGCCCGTCCCCTCTGGGACTTCGAGAGCGGCTTTGTGGTCAAGGGCAGCGATACCGAGTCCTTCCTCCGGGAAAAACTGGCCTATCTGGGGCTCACACCCCGGGAGTACAATGACTTCATCACCTACTGGGTACCGAAGATGCAGAACTCCCCCTACAACCTCATCATGTTCGCCGAGGAGCAGTATGAGGAGCTGGCACCCCTCACCGTCACTCCTGAGCCGGACAGCGTTGTGCGGGTGCACATGGTCTACCTGCCGCTGGACGAGCCCATCGAGATCCCCGAACAGGAGCTCACCCCCATGGAGCGCACCGGATTTACCGTTGTAGAATGGGGCGGTACTGACGCCAGCTACATGAAGCGCTGACAAATTTCTGAAAATCCCCTCTGGAGACAGTCCGGAGGGGATTTTTGCTGTAAAGCGATCAGGGCCATGAAATTGGGCTGATATGCTGTCCGCCGCCTTTGATGCGCCAAAAACGCATCAGACCGGGAATCCGGGAAAGAACTCCCATAATCTTCGGGGACGATTGTGAAGTCCCGCAGCAATCCAGTCCTGAGGCACACTCTCAGACCGGCTCTGATGCCCCAAAAGGAGCGCCAACGGGGGAATCTGGTCTGTATTCCTTTTCAGGGATTCGGGCGCAGGCAGGCCGAGCCAGGACGGTCTTGAACAGACAGCCGCGCATAACAAAAAGAGGGCAGACATTTCTGTCTGCCCTCCGATGGGTTAGATTCAGTTTTCATCCGGCTCCAGCAGGCCATAACCGCCGGCATTGCGCTTATAGACTACGTTGGGAACTTCCGTTTCCGCATTCAGGAACATATAGAAATTGTGTCCCAGCAGCTCCATCTGCAGGATCGCCTCATCCACATGCATGGGCTTGAGTGCGAAGTGCTTGCGCTTGATCACGCTGTAATCCGGCTCCTCTGCCGCAGGCTCGGCATAGATCTCCGGTGCGCGCTTCTTGAAGCGGTCAGCCAGCTTGGACTTATTCTTTACGATCTGACGGAACAGCAGGTCTCCGGCCTGAGCCAGCGACTGCTTGCGGTCTTCGGTGGTCTTTTCGGCACGGAAAATCATGCCGCCCGAACGGATGGTAATCTCCACCGTTTCACGCCCGCCCTCATTGGATACGGTGATATGGGCCGATGCATCATCATCAAACAGGCGATCAAAACGGGTCATCTCCCGCTCTGCTTCTTCCCTGAACGAATCCTTGATCGTGGTTTTTCTTCCGGTGATGTTGATGGTCATAAACTCAACCCCTTTTTATAAAATCGGGTCGGGCAGATCTGCCTTTCCCTCAATGAAACGGTGTACTCAAAGGCCTCCGTTTCTTTGATACCTATAGTATACCATAAATTATACAAATCCGCAATCATTCTGTGAATTTTTTATGGATAATTTGTCCGTTTACCATCACCAGGGCCGGACGGGCTTCCAGAGTGAGGGGATCGGTATCGAACAGCACCAGGTCTGCATCCAGTCCCGGAGCGAGACTTCCCACCCGATCCTCAATACCGGCCTGCACTGCCGGCACCCAGGTGATGGCCTCCATGGCAGTCTGCCACGGCAGCCCCTCCCGGACACACAGCCCCGCGCTCACTGCCAGCAGATCCTGAGGGATCTCGGGATGGTCGGTGCAGATGGAGATGGGGATTCCGGCCTTTGCCAGCTGGGTGGGGGAATCCATCACAAATCCGGACAGCTCCGGCTTGGAACGGTGGTTGATCATCGGGCCGCAAATGATGGTGATGTTCTCCTTTGCCAGATAGTCGGCGATGAGATGGCCCTCGGTGGCGTGCACGAGCACATAGCGCAGCCCGAACTCATGGCAGATCCGCACCGCTGTGGCGATGTCGTCCGCCCGATGGGCATGGATATGCACCGGCAGCTCCCGGCGCAGCACTGGCAGCAGAGCCTCACACTTCATATCGAATTCCGGCTCGTCCTCATCGGGGTCCTCTGCCGCCTTCTCCAGGTCCTGCATATACCGCTGGGCCTTGAAGAGCTGTTCCCGCACCAGTGCCGCAGTGGCCATACGGGTGGACGGAGTCTCGGACTTATCGCCATAGATCCCCTTGGGATTCTCGCCAAAGGCCATCTTCATGGCTACCGGCGACTTGATCACCATTTCATCCACGATGCGTCCATAGGTCTTGACAGCACAGAAGGTACCGGCAATGGCATTGGCACTGCCAGGCCCGGTGACTACGGTGGTCACGCCGGCTGCCAGCGCATCGGCAAAGCCCCGGTCCATGGCATAGACCGAGTCGATTCCCCGGAGCTGGGGGGTGATGGGATCGGTGCTCTCATTGCCGTCCTCGCCCTCGGCGCCGATGCTGTCATCAAACATGCCCAGATGGCTGTGGGCGTCAATAAAGCCGGGATAGGCGGTATAGCCCCGGCAGTCCAGGTTCTCCCCGTCCATCGGGCATTCCGACATGGGGCCGATGGCATGGATGCGGCTGCCCTCCACTGTCAGGTAACAGTCCTCGGCAAAACCTTCCCGGGACCAGATCCGCAGATTTTTCAGAATCATCATTCGTTTCCTCCAATATATAAAACAGGAGCAGGCCCTTTTCCAAAGGCCCGCTCCGCTATGGTTTGGTTCAAGTGGGGTTTACCGCTGTCCTCTCTTAAAGGAAGTGCCGCGCTTGCCGTCCATATACTTTTTGAGATCAGACATCTTGTCGTCGCTGGTCTGCTTGAACCGGTTCATCATATCCTCAAAGCTCTGAGGCTCCGGTGTCGGCTTGGGACCACGCCAACCCATATCCCGGGGCGGAGCAGTACGCTTCGGTCGTGCGGGACGCTCGGTTTTCGCCGGCGCTGCCTGCTGCGGTTCTGCCTTCTTCATCGAAAGACTGATCTTGCCATCCTCCGAAATACTCAGAACCTTCACCTTTACGGTGTCATTTTCCTTGACAAAATCCCGGATCTCCTTGACAAAGGTCGGGGCAACCTCCGAAATATGTACCATTCCGGTCTTACCGTCACCAAGATCCACAAAAGCGCCGAACTTGGTAATGCCCGTCACTTTACCCTCTACAATATTCCCCACAACCAACTGCTGCATTCAGTCTGCATCCTCCTGTAATCTTTGCTGTCAACTGCCGGAAATATCCACCAGCACCTGTTCTTCCGGATAGGCAAATCCCAGCTGTTCCCGGGCAATCCGTTCGATATACTCTTCTTCGGTGCCGTCCGAAAGAATCCGTTCCAGCTCTTTATTGGCAATGCGCTGCTCCTCATTCTGCTGTTCCAGCGCTGCCAGCTGTTCCCGGTTTTTCTGGATACTTCCCTGGATCTGAACCAGTGAAATCACTACATAGAGAAGAAACAGAATTACCGATACACGCAGCAGGGTGTTTTTCTTAGCCTTTGCCTTCGCCATCGGAATCCCCTCCTCAAAAATTTCACATGAAAACAGATCATCTTTAGAAGATTATACTATAAAGCCTTGTCGATTTTCAAGGGGAATTCGTGCTTTCATCTGAAAAATTTCCGTCCTCCAGTCCCGGACCCGGCTGCTCCGGAAGCCACTTTTGCACCAGCTTCCACAGGGCTCCGAGCAGTTTCCCCACGCCATGGAACAGCTTGCAGCAGAGCCGCAGGGGCCAGCGCAGCAGCCTGAGCAGCCATCGGTAGACCGTCAGGCGCAGCAGCACAGCGCCGATCACCTCCCCTGCCAGCACGAACCAGCGCAAGGTCCCGTCCACAGTGGAGAGCAGATAGAGAAAGCTGATCAGCCCTGCCGCTGTGAAATACAGAAGATCCAGCAGCGATTCCAGCTGCCAGGAGAAATGGAGCTCCTCCCGGAGGGCAGCGGGCAGGGCATAGACTGCCGCCAGCTTCATTCCCAGGCATACCGCTCCCCAGAAGGTCAGCAGCTGGGCGGAAGCCAGGGCACTCAACGCATCAGACGGGCCAGGAACCCGCCTTTGAACCGGGTTTCATCATAGAGCATCGCCACGATCTCCCCGGTGACCGACACCTCTTTGTTCACATCGTCAATGCGATCGATGTGCAGCCCCCGTCCCCGGATCACCAGAGCGCCCAGGGTGGTATCCAGCTGGACACAGTTCTCGTCAAAGCTCTCCACCTGTTCCACACCCTGGATCAGCAGCTTTTCCCGGTTTTCCAGCATCAGGTTCTGAGGCCCCGGCACTGTGGTATTCTTGGTTTTCTCCATAAAAAAACAACCCCCTTTATGCCACTGTTCTGCTTCTCGAACAGCTTATGCATAAAAGGGGGAAGTTTATTCCAGGATCTGATAGCAGGTGGGCGCATCGTCCTTGGTGACATATTCACTGACCTTGAGCACCTTGACCCGCAGCGGACGGCTGCCCAGGTTGATTTCAATGATGTCCCCTTCCTTGACTGCCAGGGAAGCCCGGGCCACCTTGCCATTGACCAGCACCCGGTCTGCGTCACAGGCTTCATTTGCCACAGTGCGGCGTTTGATCAGCCGGGTGAGTTTGAGATATTTATCCAGGCGCATTGCAGAACTCCTCCTTATTTCTCATAAAAAATCGGGCAGTGGTTCCCCGCTGCCCGATATAAAAAACAGATCTTATCTACGCAATTACTTGGCAACTGCGTCCTTCAGAGCCTTACCGGCACGGAAAGCAGGCAGCTTGGAAGCAGCGATCTTCATGGGTTCCTTGGTGCGGGGATTGATACCCATCTTCTCGCTTCTGTTCTTTACTTCGAACTTGCCGAAGCCTACCAGAGATACGGAATCTCCAGCTACCAGAGCCTCAGTAATGGCATCGAATACAGCGGCAACAGCCTTCTCGCTATCCTTCTTGGTCAGCTCAGCCTTCAGAGCAACTGCGCTGATGAGTTCAGTCTTTGTCATTTTTCAATTCCTCCATAAAATGCTTTCTTCCCTGTCCATCCGACGGATCGGAGCAGACAGGCCAGATTGTATTCTGCGCAGGATACCGGATGGAATTTCCTGTACCGGCTCCATTTGCGTTCCATGTGTTCAAGCCTTGAAAAACGCCGTAGTTACGGCAAAAAACAGGCTTTCCTTTCGACCACAGCACTTAATATATTAGCTTAAAAGGCGCAGTTTTTCAAGTGTTTTTCGGATTTTTTCACCCTCGGGCATCATCAAAATATCATCTTTCGTCACTATCTTCAAAACGAACAGTAAAATAAAGTAAATTATGGCACCAATGCCAATGGACAACAGGGTAAACAGCTTTCCGGGGTGGTCGACAAACAGCTGATACCGGCAGATCCAGGCGGTCAGACCGCAGATAATCCCGCCGAACAAGGGCTTGCCGAAGGTATCGCCGAACCGGATGCAGACCCCGGTTTCCCGGCAGATGGCCCTCAGGCTCATGCAGACGATGAATCCATAGCAGAGCAGTGATCCCAGCGGCGCCGCCATAATGCCCACCTGCGGGACACGCAGCAGGATAAAGTTGGTGACAAACTTGATGCCGGCCCCCATGAGCATGAGCTTGACCGGCAGATCCACCCGTCCGATGCCCTGGAGCATGCTGTTGATGGGGGCAGTCAGTGACACAAAAATCACCGCAATGCCCAGCACCGACAGAAGCGGCGCCGCCACCTGGATCTCCAGCTGGCGCCCGGAGTAGAACAGCTCCAGGATGGGCTGGCTGAGCAGCATGATGCCGATACCGGCAGGCATAGCCAGGATGGAGACGATGCGCAGCACCACCGATACATTCCGATGGGTGCGCTCCCGGTCCCGGACCTTCCAGGCCGCCGCCACATTGGGCAGGGCGCTGATGCCGAATACCGCTGTCACCGCCGGGACAATGCCGAAGATGGTCAGCGCCAGGCCAGTATAGGAGCCATAGAGGTAGTTCGGCAGCTGTTCCAGGGTCTGTCCGTCTGCCAGGATGGCGGCATATTCCGCCGCAAAGTAGCCGGGATTGGCAGCAACGGCGTCCCCCAGCCGGTTCATGACGGTGAAGAGATCCACCAGCGAGCCCATGCTCACTGCCAGCGACCCCAGACAGACGGGGATCGCCGTATGGATCAGCTCCCGGATCAGGGCGGAATAGTTTTGCCCTTCGGCGGCATCCGCGGCACGGATGCGCGGGTCCGGGCCCACAAAGGCATGGCGTGCCATGAGGAAGAGCATCGATGCCAGAGTGCTGACGCTCACGCCCCAGACTGCCGCCGCCGCAGTGAACTGGGAGAGCAGGGCTTCCGCAGCCGCCGGACCTCCGGCACTGATGCCGAAGATGGTGCCGTCCCGGGTATAGCTTTCCAGCCCCAGGGTATAGGCAGCACCGGCAAATCCGATGCCGCACATCAGCCGGATCAGCGCCTCAAAGACCTGGGAGAGGGCGGTGGGGATCATATTGCGCTGTCCCTCATAGTATCCCCGGTAAACCGAAATCATACAACAGCAGAAGATCGCCGGGGCAATGGAAAGAACTGCCGCCGAAGCGCCGGGATTTCCGGCAAGATCGGCAAAGAGCTCTCCGAAGGCAAAGACTCCCACAGTGCCCAGGACACCGGTGATGCACATCAGTCCCAGGGCTGCCCGGAAGGTGCGGCGGGCATCGGCAAAGCGCCCGGTTGCCACTGCCTCGGATACCATCTTGGACACCGCCACCGGGATTCCCGCCACTGCCAGAGAACGCACCGGATTGAAGAAGTCATAGGCAGTCATGAAGTAGCCCATGCCGGAGCCGCCGATGATATTGGCAAGCGGCACCTTGAAAAAGGCGCCGATAAGCTTGACAATCAGGGCTGACGCCGCCAGAATCAGCGCGCCGTGCAGAAAGTTCTGTCCGCCTTCCTTTGCCTGCATCCGTTTTCCCCCTTCTCCGGTTCTGTGTCCAGTGTATTCCCGCACTCCCCTGTTTATGCGGCCTTCCCCCAAAGTCAAAAACTCGCCCGCCGCTGGACTTTTTCCCCATCGGCGGGCGTCGTTTTTTCAGTCAGTAATTCCAGGCTTTATTCTTCCGGCTTGCTCTCAGGCAGAGCTTCCTGTGCCGGAGCTGCCGGCGCCGGCTCGGTCACCGGTTCAGCATCCATCTTGGCGCCGCACTTGGAGCAGTAAACAGCCTCAGCTGCCACGCTCTCACCGCAGTGCGGACAAGTCTTCTCCCCGGTTGCTGCCGAGATCTCCGCAATCAGGCTGTCAATATCCTCATGCAAGCTGTCCAGCTCGGTAATGCAGGCGTCAATGAGCAGGCTGTTGTCATTGCCGTTCTTCTTGGCATCGTATTCCAGACGGCCCAGCTGTGCATAGGCCTTCTCCAGATCGCTGTTGAGTCCCGAAAGCTGCAGCTTCAGCTTGCCGATCTCATACACTTCCCCGGCCTTTTCCGACGCTGCATTTGCCGCGCTGCGTGCAGTATCCAGTACCTTGTCCATGAATCCCATAGTCAATCCACCTCACTCTATTTGATGCGGCAGACTTCATTGCCTGCCGTTTGTCACTTCAGAATTACTGCCTTTATTATATGCTTTTTCCCGCAAAAAAACAACCGCTCCGGCTGCCAAACAGCCTCCGGAGCGGAAATGTTCAGAAAATCGTTACAATCAGGACTTGGTTCCATCAATGGGATGGCTCTGATAAAATGCCAGGGTTTCATCCTTGCGCTGAAGGATCTCCTCAAACCGGCTGATGTACTCATAGGGGTACTTGAAGTTGAAGAGCCGCTTGATGTCGTCCCCATGGGGGTCCCGGAGTTTGCTGACGCCGCCGGCGCCGCAGGCCAGGATGGTATGGGTCTCGTCCATGATATAGACATTGTAAAGCCCTTCCTTGCCGGGTTTGCAGTAGCCGGTGTTCTCCAGATTATCCAGGATATTGCGCTGGCGGTAGAGATAGTAGGGCTCATAGCCGTTCTCCATCAGCCGGCGCTGGGCATAGTCCACCATCTCGGTGACATCTCCGGTGAGGGACGACAGATCCACTGCCTTCTCCCCGGACAGATCTGCCGAACGCTTGACCGACAGGGTATGGACGGTGATGTTCTCCGGCCCCAGCTCCAGCAGACGCTCCACCGTATGGCGGAAGCTGTCCAGGGTATCGGTGGGCAGTCCGGCAATGATGTCCATATTGATGTTGTCAAAGCCCAGTTCCCGGGCCATCTCATAGCAGTCCACCACCGCCTGGGCGGGATGCTTCCGTCCCACAAACCGCAGCACATCATCATTGAAGGTCTGGGGATTGATGCTGATGCGGGTCACTCCTGCGTCCCGGATCACCTGGAGTTTCTCCCGGGTGATGGTATCGGGACGGCCTGCTTCGATGGTGTATTCCCACACCTCCGAGAGGTCAAAGTGCTCTGCCACACAGTCGGTGAGCTTTTTGAGCTGCTCAGCTGTGATGGAAGTAGGCGTGCCGCCGCCGAAGTAGACGGTGCGCAGCCGCAGTCCCGCCTGACGGGCTACCTCTGCGGTATGGGCGATCTCCTGGCACAGACAGTCGATGTACTGATCCATGAGCTTGTAGGTCTTTTCAATGGAATGGGACACAAAGGAGCAGTACAGGCACCGGGACGGACAGAAGGGAATGGAGATGTACAGGCTGAAGCTGTCCGGGGTATTCCGGGAGAGGATGGCATGTTCCTTCTGCTGGGTGGCAAAAGCCAGATCCAGCTTCTCCTGGGACACCAGATAGTCCTCCCGCAGTTCCCGGGCGACCTCCTCCCGGCTGAATCCCTGATCCAGCCGGCGCTGCACCAGCTTCACCGGACGGATGCCGGTGAGCACGCCCCACTTGGGGGTGATGCCGGTGATCTCGCTGAGGATCTGATAGAGCATCCGGGCGAGATGGAGTTCACAGTCGTGGTCGGGGTTTTCCTCACTCACCGGGACGATCTCACTGGCCTCCCAGGTGCGCTCCTCCCGCTCCACCGTCACCGACAGCGATGCACGGCCCGGACGCAGGTTGGTCTCCGCCAGAATGAAGTTGTCCAGCGGCTCCTCTCCCTCCTTGGCGGGGATCACCTTCTCCCCCCGGAAGAAGAGCATTGCCACACCAGCCAGCTCATAGCCGTAGTCCCGGCCTTCACAGAATACAGTCATCATGGTGCGTTATCCTCTCATATACGGGTTTTTGCTGCGTTCCTGGCTCAGATAGGTGGGCGAGCCATGTCCGGGGCAGATGGTATACTCCCCGGGCAGATCCCGCAGGCGCTGCACGGATTTCTTCAGCGCAGCGGCATCACCGCCGGGGAAATCGGTCCGGCCCATACTGAGCTGGAACAGGGTATCCCCGGAAAAGATCACATCGCCCACCTGGTAGCAGGCGCCGCCGGGGGTATGACCGGGGGTCTCCAGGACGGTAAAGGTCAGCTCGTCCAGCTGGATGGTATCGCCCTCATGGAGCAGGCGGTCATACCGGAGCTTCTGGGGCTCCTTGGGGCCGCCCAGCATGGGAGCCAGGCTCAGATTCGGATCGCCGTACACCGGCAGTTCCTTCTCACCCAGCATCACCGGGCAGTCGGGATAGCGCTTGCAGAGGGCTTCCACAGCGCCGGTATGGTCATAATGGGCATGGGTGAGCAGGATCATCGAGGGTTCCGACCCCAGATCCTCCAGCTTGGCAATGATGGTCTCCGGATCAGCACCGGGATCGATCACCGCAATATGACGCTCCTTGGTCACAACCAGATAGCAGTTGGTCTCCATCAGACCGGTGAGCATGGTATAGATTCTCATGCGTTCTCCTTTGCGCCTGCCTTGCGCACTGTCACCCGCTTGGGCATGATCTCATCGGTATCCAGCACAATGGTCACAGGGCCGTCGTTCTGGATGTAGACCTGCATATCCGCACCGAACTGTCCGGTGGCTACCTTTTCCACACCCAGGGCAATGAGTTCGTGGACAAAGCTCTCATAGAGCGGTTCCGAGATCTCCGGGCGTCCGGCTGCAATAAAGGAAGGACGGTTGCCCTTCTTGCAGTCGGCATACAGGGTGAACTGGGAAACCACCAGCGCCTCGCCGCCAATATCCATCAGCGAGAGGTTCATCTTGTCATTTTCATCGGTGAAGATGCGCAGATTCACGATCTTCTTTGCCAGGAAGCGCATTTCCTCCTCGGTATCCTCGCCGGATACGCCCAGCAGGATCATCAGACCCTGACCGATCTCTCCGACTGTTTCGCCGCCGATCTCCACACGGGATGCGGCTACCCGCTGTACCACAGCTCTCATCTTAACAGGCTCCTCCTTACTGATTCGCGCGCTTGACTTCGACGACACCGTCAATCTTGCGCAGGTTGGACATGATATTGGTCAGCTGCTCCACATTCACAGTGCCCAGTGTCAGAGTGACAGACGTCATGCCGTCCTTGAGCTCCCGGGCCTGCAGTGCGTGCAGCGGCACATGCATATTGTTGAGGGTGATGCTCACCTCCGCCAGCAGCAGGCCGCGATCCCGGGCCAGCAGCTCAATGGAGGACTTGAATACCTCCCGCTGGGTGGTATCTGCCCACTCGGCGGCAACCCAACGGCTCTGCTGTTCGGGGTCCTTCATCGAATTGATGACATTGGGGCAGTCCAGCTTGTGAATGGACACGCCCGAACCCCGGGTGATAAAGCCGATGATCTCATCGCCGGGCAGCGGGTTGCAGCACTGGGCGAACTTTACCAGACAGCTGTCCAGCCCCTCGACAATGACGCCGCTGGACACCTTGGACTTCTTCTGCACCAGCTTGGGCAGGGCCTGGGCGGCCTTTTCCGCCTCGGAGGTGCGGAACATCTTCACATAGTCGGTCTTGATGCGGGGAGCGATCTTCGCCAGCGAAATACCGCCATAGCCGATGGCAGCCAGGAAGTCATCCACATTCTTCATCTGCTGCTTTTCTGCCAGATAGGCGAGGAATTCTTCCTCCTGCTGCTCAGTCAGGCTGATGGAGCTGCGCCGGAATTCCTTCTCCAGCTCCTCCCGTCCGGCGGCGATGTTCTCCTCCCGCTTCTCCTTCTTGAACCAGGCCCGGATCTTGTTGCGGGCCTCGCTGGTCTTGACCACCTTGAGCCAGTCACGGTTCGGGCCCTTGGTATTGCCGGTGATGATCTCAATGATCATGCCGGTTTTCACCACTGTGTCGATGGGCATGATGCGTCCATCCACCTTGGCGCCCATCATGCGGTTGCCCACCGCCGAGTGAATGGCATAGGCAAAGTCGATGATGGTGGAACCGGACGGCAGGCTGATGACATCGCCCTTGGGCGTGAATACAAACACTTCCTCCGGGGCAATATCGGTCTTGATGGTGCGCACGATGTCTTCCACATCGTCGCTCTCCTGCTGGGCTTCCAGCAGCTGACGCACCCAGGCCAGTTTCTCCTCCAGGCTGTCCTTGCCCGAGAGGCCGGCCTTGTACTTCCAGTGCGCCGCAACACCATATTCGGCGATGTAGTGCATATCCCAGGTGCGGATCTGGATCTCAAAGGGGATACCCTCCTTATCCAGCACGGTGGTATGCAGCGACTGATACATATTGGCCTTGGGGGTGGAGATGTAGTCCTTGAACCGGTTGGGGATGGGACGGAACATATCATGCACCACGCCCAGGACGTTATAGCATTCATTGACAGTGTCCACAATGACCCGCAGGGCATAGACATCGAAGATCTCATCGAAATCCCGGCCCTGGATATACACCTTGCGGTAGATGCCGTAGATGCTCTTGACCCGGCTCTCCAGGTAGAAGTGCATTCCCTCGGCATTGAGCCGCTCGGTAAGCCGTTCCCGGATCATCGAGAGGAACTTGTCCCGCTCGTCCTTGCGCAGGATTAGCTGGGATTCGATCTCTGAATAGGCAGCCGGGTCCAGGAAGCGCAGGGCAGTATCCTCCAGCTCCTCCTTGACCAGCTTCAGGCCCAGACGGTGTGCCAGCGGCGCATAGACCTCCATGGTCTCCAGCGATTTATCCCGCTGCTTCTGGGGCGGCATCGATTCCAGGGTGCGCATATTGTGCAGACGGTCCGCCAGCTTGATGATGATAACCCGGACATCCTGTGCCATGGCAAGCAGCATTTTACGGACATTTTCCGCCTGCTGTTCCTCCCGGGTGGAAAACGGCACCTGACCCAGCTTGGTGACGCCGTTTACCATCAGGGCCACATCTTCGCCAAACTGCTTTTCAATGCTTTCGCCGGTGGTGGCAGTGTCCTCCACCACATCGTGCAGAAGGGCAGCTACCAGGGTTTCGGTATCCATGCCGAGCCCCACCAGAATGATCGCCACTGCGACAGGATGGCTGATATAGGGCTCGCCCGACCGGCGGCGCTGGTCCTTGTGGGCTTCCTTTGCCACCTGATAGGCAGCCATGATCCGGTCGGTATCATAGCTGCGTCCGCTCTCCTTGATCGCCTGCATCAGATCGTCAATCGTATAAACTTTCTCCATTCCTGTCACCTCATTCCGATTCACTCAGCCGCCGGATCGCCGGCGCGCTCATCAGATCTACTTTTCCATGAACCGGCAGCAGCCGGAACCCATTCTTTTCCCGGGCAATCAGGCCCAGTTCCATCAGGGCATCCAGTGCCACCAGCATTTTGCCATATCCGATCCCCGAAGCCATCAGCCGCTGATAGAGCAGCTCCGGCCCATGGGGAAATCCGCCCTGACTGCTCAGGAAACGGTACACAATCGCCGCATCCTCCCGGGTGGGACAGATGAGCTGATCCTCTGCCGGGCTGTGTTCGCCCCGGCGGGCGTTTTCATAGATGCGCTGCTGATAGCAGACCGCATTCTGATCCACTCCGGTCAGGCGCAGATCCGCCGCCCGGAGGCTCACGCTCACTTCGCCCCGGAACACCGAGATCTCCGCCGATACCAGCAGATCCAGCAGGTCGCCGGGCTGATAGCCGAACTGATCCGGGCCGGTGCCGAACAGCAGCACCTGGAAGGCAGTGCCGTTCTTGGAACAGGCCAGCTTGAGATGCTTGCCGCCGGACAGGGACTGGATGCGTTCCAGCCGTACAGCGTCCAGCTCAAACACCGGCGAGGGATTCCCTTCTCCGAAGGGTTCCAGCCGGGACAGGCTCTGCACCATGGGGACAGTGAGCTCCGAAGGCTCCACCACACAGTCAGCTGTGAGCTTATAATAGGGCATGATAGGATAGTGTTCCCGGAAATAGCCGAGAAAACGCTCCCGGAATGCCGGAAGATTCTCTTTCAGAAGGGTAAAGCCTGCCGCCTGGGCATGCCCGCCATAGCGGGTGAGCAGATCACCGCAGGCCGAAACTGCCTCGATCACCGAAACGCCGTCAATGCCCCGTCCGGAGGAGCGGCCCTCGGTGTCATCGGTGGAGATCAGGAAGGCCGGACGCCCATACTTTTCCACCAGGCGGGAGCAGAGAATTCCCACTACGCCATGATGCCAGCCAGCGCCATCCATGACGATGACCCGCTCCTGCACCAACGACGGATCAGCGGTGATCTTCGCCGCCACCTCCGCCAGAATCTCCGCCTCGATCTTCTTGCGCTGGTCGTTGTAGCCGCAGAGGATCTCCGCCTTTTCCCGGGCTGTGCCCTCGTCCTCACAGAGAAGCAGCTCCAGGGCGTCATAGACATCGCCCATCCGCCCGGCAGCGTTGATCCGGGGCGCCAGACCAAAGGCGGCGGACACGGCAGTCATCGGGCGTCCCGACAGCCCTGCCAGTTCCACCAGCGCCCGGATACCCGGACGGGCACTGTCCGCCAGCAGCTCCAGACCATGACGCACCAGAGTGCGGTTATCATGGGTCAGGGGCATGACATCGGCGATGGTACCCAGTGCCGCCAGGTCGCCATAGTGCTCGATCATCTCATAGCCGTCGTCCCCTTCCAGGGCACAGACCAGCTTGAACGCCACACCTACGCCGGACAGCCCCTTGAACGGGCTGGGACAATCGGGGCGATGGGGGTCCACCACCGCCACTGCATCGGGCAGGGTCTCCCGGGGCTGGTGATGGTCGGTCACCACCACATCAATGCCCAGGCTGTTGGCATGGGCGATCTCCTCATGGGCAGAAACGCCGTTATCCACTGTGATGATCAGCCCGATCCCCCGGACATTGTGCAGGAAGTCGATGGCTTCGGTATTGAGGCCATATCCCTCCTGTTCCCGGTCGGGGATATAGTAGATCACATTGGCGCCCACCGCCTCCAGATAGCTGTACAGCAGCGCTGTGGAGGTGACGCCGTCGCAGTCGTAGTCGCCGTAGACCACGATGAGTTCGCCTGATTCCATCGCCAGGCGGATGCGTTCCACCGCCCGGTCCATATCCCGGAGCAGGAACGGGTCAAACAGGGTGTCCTTTTCCCCGTACAGCGACTGGATCTCCTCCAGGCTGCGTACCCCACGGGCACTCAGTACCCGGGCGCAGAGCGGCGAAAGTCCTGCCGCCTGCAGAGAAGCCAGTGCCTCCGGGTCCGCTGTCCGGCTGGCTGTATTCCAAAACTTGATGCTCAAATCCTTCCGCCGTTCCTCTCCTCAAAAATTTTCCCGGGGTTCTTCAGATCCCCAGCTTCTTAAACAGCATCGGTACCAGTCCATAGCCCGCAAATGCCACAAAGAAGTACCGGATCGGGATCAGCCAGAGCAGGTCGGGCAGCAGCTTGCCCAGACCATAGACCACTCCGATCACACAGAGCCCCAGCACAAACCGGGCCGCTTTTCTGGAAGCACGGTCCCGCATGCCAAAGCGCACATACCGCTCCTCATAGGCGCAGCCGGCAGCAAAGCCGCCGAACAGTCCGTAGAGCTGGAGAAAGTCATGGGAGCGTGCCACAAACAGGAAGATGCTCATCAGCCCGAAGGTGGCAGCAAAGAGGCCGCTGTGTCCCAGTGCCCGGTCCCAGAGCTTGGCGCAGAGCCAGCTGATGCCCACACCCAGCAGCAGTCCCACAAACACATCCCTGGGATAGTGAACCCCCAGGTACATCCGGGAGAACGCCACCAGGAACATGAGCGGGATAAAAAAGTACCACAGGCTGTTTTTCCGGTACCAGAGCGGGATTGCGCTTCCCACTGTAGCCATCATCTGGCTGTGACCGCTGGGGAAGGAATAGCCGGTGGCTGTATCCGCGTAGATGGTGCGGATGCCGGGCTCTCCGATGGGACGGGGCATCCGGAAGATCTCCTTGAGCCCGTTGCCGAAGCACAGCGAAGTGAACATCGCATAGGAGATGAACCGTCCGGCGGTTTTATCGCTGTTCCAGTAGATCCAGGCCAGCACTACCACCCAGAGGGCGGGTTCTGCCAGCATGGTGATCCCTATAAAAAATACATCCAGCACGGGCGAAGCCGCACTCTGGATATAGCGAAGCAGTTCGAGTTCCAATTTCTTCCTCCTGGTGCAGCCGTTTTCCAGGCGACCGCAGACATTTTTATTAGTACAGTATACCATAAAACGCCGGGAAATTCCATAGTCTGCGCACATTCTGCCCGGGAAGCCCCGGCGGACAGCTGGAAAAACAACCGGATGGATGATATACTGTCAGAAGAGCACCCCTGCTTTCCGGAAAGCAGGGAAAAAGGAGGAGCGTCAATGAACCGACAGGAAACACTGGACTGCCTGGACCGGGAGGGAATCGGTTACGAACTCACCGAACACAAGGCAGTTTACAACATGGCGGAGCTGGCAGAGGTGGATCTGCCCTATCCCCATCTGGATGCCAAGAATCTGTTTGTCCGGGACGACAAACGGCTGAACTACTACCTCATTACCGTGCGGGGTGAAAAGCGGGTGAACCTCAAGGACTTCCGCCGGCAGCACGGCACCCGTCCGCTGACCTTCGCCTCGGAGGAGGAACTGCTGGAGCTACTGGGGCTCACCCCCGGCGCTGTGACTCCGCTGGGCCTGCTGCACGACACCGCCTGCCGAGTCCGCTTCTATCTGGACCAGGATTTCCTGGAAGAGCCGGGGATCATCGGGATTCACCCCAATGACAACACCGCCACTGTCTGGCTGAAAACCCGGGAACTGGTGGAACTGATCCGACGCCACGGCACCCCCACTGAAATCGTCCCCTTCTGACTATGATCCAAAAGAGCCCTCCGGAAAACCGGAAGGCTCTTTTTTCATCGCTATTTCTGGATGGGGGCATATTCCCCGATGATGGCTCCGGCACAGCGGATGCCATCCACTGCCGCACTCATGATGCCGCCGGCATAGCCCGCGCCCTCGCCACAGGGATAGAGCCCCCGCAGTCCTGCCGCCTGGAAGTCGTCTCCCCGGGGGATGCGCACCGGCGAGGAGGTCCGGGTCTCCGGGGCGGTGAGCACCGCATCTGCTGCCGCATAGGCCGGCAGCTTCCGGGCAAAGTTCTCCAGCCCTTTGCGCAGCATGGACGCCACTCCGGCGGTAAACAGCCGGTCAAAGTCCCCGGCTTCGGTGCCGATGGCATAGGTGGACTCCACCCGTCCGAAGTCGGCCCCGACCTGACCGGACAGGAACCGTCCCACTGTCTGGACCGGCGCCCGGTAACTGCTCCCGCCCATCCGGAAGGCCGCCTGTTCCAGCTCCCGCTGGTAGCGGATGCCGCTGTCCCAGTCGTTTCCGAAGTCGCTGCTGTCCACGCTCACCACAACGGCGCTGTTGGCATTTCTGCCCGAACGGCTGTACTCACTCATACCGTTGGTGACTACGCCGCCTTCTTCCGAAGAGGAGGGCACCACAAAACCGCCCGGACACATGCAGAAGGTATAGACACCCCGTCCGTTCTCCCGGTAGGAGAGCTGATATTCCCCCACCGGCAGCCGGGGATCTCCGGCGAAGTCGCCGTAGAGGCCCCGGTCGATCTCACTCTGGAGATGCTCGGCCCGCACTCCCACCGAAAACGGCTTGGGCTGGATCTCCGCCCCGGCTTCCCGCACCGCCCGGAAGGTATCCCGGGCGCTGTGCCCCACTGCCAGGATCACTGTTTCCGCCGGCACTTCCCCCGCCTCTGTACGGACAGCGGTGATCCGTCCGCTCTGAGTGGAAAATCCGGTCACCTGAGTATTGAACCGCACCTCGCCGCCCAGCCGGATGATCTCCTCCCGGATGGATTTCACCACCCGGCGCAGGTAGTCGGTTCCGATGTGCGGCTTGGCCTTCCTCAGAATGGACGGGTCAGCCCCATGGGCGGCAAAGATCTCCAGCACTGTTTCGCACAGGGGATCGTTGATGCGGGTGGTGAGCTTGCCGTCGGAAAAGGTACCGGCGCCGCCCTCACCGAACTGGACATTGGAGCGGGTATCAAAGCTGCCGCCTTTCCAGAAGCCCTCTACCGCTGCCACACGGCTGTCCACATCGCCGCCCCGTTCCAGCACCAGCGGGGCATAGCCCAGCCGTGCCAGGGTCAGCGCTGCAAACATACCCGCAGGCCCGAAGCCGATCACCACCGGGCGGGTGGGAAGTTTCCGTTCTCCGGGGACAAACTCCGGGAGATGGGATTTCCGGATGCGCACATTGGAATCCTTGGCCCGGAGGACAACTTCCTCCTCATGGTCACATTCGATCCCCACGGTATAGACAAACTTGATGTCACTGCGGCGGCGGGCATCCACCGAGCTCTTGACAATATACACACTTTTCGGCTTTTTCACCCCGGCCCGGCGCAGGGCAAGCTCTATGGCTGCCGCTTCGCCCTTCTGAAACGGGACACTGATCGAGGATACCAGAATGGACATCTGCTGTTCCTGCCTTTCTTTACACAAAAGGAGCTGCCGCGGCTTGGCTTTTCAGCCGGCTGACGGCAGCTCTGCTGTACTGTTGTTCTGGGATGGGTCAGTCGGTCTCCTGGACACTGAACTGTACCCGATAGGTTCCGCTGCACCACACCAGACCCTTGCCCGGTGCGGAGAGATTGGCAATGGCACTGCTGGTGCCTTCGGAGAGATCCATATCCGAAAGATCCACCACAGCCACCAGATCCTCCTCGGTGAGCGTTTCCATAATATCGCTGCGGCCGTAGACGGTCACATCCCGGATGGCGGTGGTCACCGGAGTGACCGTATATCCGTCAGGCACATTCTCCAGCCGGATCTCCGATACCGACATGGTCCGGGAGATAATGCCGGTGGTATCAATGCTCACGGTAATGCTCTCATCGCCCTCCAGGTTGATGAAGCCTGCCGGCAGATTGAGGTTGAAGTTGTATTCACCGCCGTCCAGATCCCGGAAGTCGATATAGCCCACACTCAGTTCGGTCATGGAATTGATGGAGCTCTCCGGGCCCGCTACCAGCAGATCCTCCTTGGAGAGGGTATAGCGCAGCTCATCCAGCGGGAAGTCCTCCGGGACATTCAGGAAGTCCACGGTGATGGGCAGCCGCTTGGTCTTGAGAAGCGGTACGGTTACCGAAGCGGTATCACTGCTCATGGTGATATAGTCGGAGGGCACTTCATTGCCCTCGGCATCCAGCAGGATCAGATCGGCTGTGAGCACCTCGGTCTTGGTGATGCCGCCGGCCTTTTCCGGACGCACCACGCAGCTGGCTACCTTGGAGACATCGCTCTCCGGCCCGCTGATGGTCACACTCTGGACATTGACATAGTCATCGCCGATGACATAGCCGTCGGGATAGGTCAGACGGGAGAGATCCACAGTCACCGAAAGGGTCTTTTTCACTGTACGGTCGAACCGGACTGTGACTTCCTTGGGGGTGGTGGACAGATTATCGAAGTCCCGTCCCAGGCGGTCGGTGACCGAGAGATGGACGGTATATTCCCCGGCAGAGGTGACGCCGGTGAGGTCAGCCTGAACCAGCAGGTCCTGACGGTCCACATTGGCGACCACGCTCCGTTCGCCGGACATATCCACCTTGACCATGATGGGTTCATCCAGCACCACATCCAGTCCCATGGCCTCCAGGCTTTCGCTGCTGGAATCAAAGGACACCGGGACATTGGTAATGGAGCGGTCCGCTGTGGTATCAATGGTATTGACTACGGTGAACCACAGCATGAAGGCAAACAGGAACGACAGGAACCAGAGGAACTTATCGTTGTCAAACAGCACTTTGAAGTTGAGTTTAGGCATTTTCATCCGGTGCGTCCGCCTCCTTTCTCAGCTGTGCCGCATCCTTGCGGATCAGCCGGAAGTTCAGCCGGCGGGGTTCGGCCTTCTTCTGCATGATAAGCCCGTTCTTGAGCTCACTGCGCAGTTCATCAATGCTCAGATCCCGCTTGAGCACGCCGTTTTCCGCCAGGGAGATCTTGCCGTTCTCCTCGGATACCACCAGCGCCAGGGCATCGGAGTTTTCGCTCATGCCCAGGGCAGCCCGGTGACGGGTACCCAGTTCCCGGCTGATGGTGAAGTTGGCCGAGAGCGGCAGTACACAACCAGCCGCATGGATGCGTCCATCCCGCAGGATCACGGCGCCGTCATGCAGCGGGGAGTTCTTGAAGAAGAGATTGTTGATGAGTTCATAGCTGGGCTGGGCATCCACAATGGTGCCGGTGGCAATCACATCGCCCAGGGGAGTGGAGCGCTCAAAGATCATCAGGGCGCCCACCTTCTGCCGGGACATGGTGGCACAGGCATCGCACACCGCATTGATGGTTTCTTCCCAGCGGTGCATGATGTCGGTCTCATTGTCCGAAGTGGGGGCAAATACCGAACCCAATGCCGAAACCCGGGTGCGTCCCACCTGCTCCAGAACCTTGCGCAGTTCCGGCTGGAACAGGACGATCAGGGCGATGGCACCGATCTGAAAGACATTCTGCATCAGGAAGCTGATGCTCCGCAGCTGGAGGATGTGTGCCGCCAGATAGACAGCCACCAGTGCCAGCAGGCCCTTGACAAGCTGGATCGCCCGGGTTTCCCGGAGCAGCTTGATGAGCTGGAACATCACATACGCAACAACGCAGATATCAATGAGATCGGTGATGCCGAACAGGGAAATCTGCCGAACCAGCATATCTGTAAATTCTGACATCTGCCTGTCACTCCTTCCTGTGATTTTCTCTAAACTAATTGTAACATAACTGTGGTTTTATGCAAGCTGGTTTTTCTGTCAATTTTTGCGCCGGAGCGCCAGCTGTGTATGGTGGTTTTTCCCACGGCTTATTCTACCGGGCAAACCATAGAATTTTGAGGCTGTTTTTTGAATTTTCTGTAAAAAAGTCCCGGTGGCTTCCAGCGGGAAATTCCCACCAGAGCCATCGGGACTTTGGGTGTTTGGGATTATTATTCCTCGTCTTCCCGGATCACCTTGCGCACCTTGACGCCCTGTTCTGCCAGCAGATGCAATGCTTCGTCCGGGTCACCGCCCGATACACGCACCAGATACCGACAGCCCTCCGGGTCGGGATTATGGTCGATATGTATATGGTATCCCGCAGCGGCGAGAACCTCCTCGGCCCGTTGTGCATAGGTGATGGAACACATCATCAAGGTCAGTGGTTTCAAAACAGACAACAACACCTTTCCAGTAAATTTCCGCAGGGTCCAAAGCAAGGCGGTGAATCGGACCTCTGCCGGATTTCACTGGTATCCTATGCCGGCAAAGCGTCAGGCGTTACAGTTTTGCCGGAGAAATTTCCCGTTTTTGAAGCAGACAGACCGCATGGGCCGCAATTCCCTCCAGGGTCCCGGTGAAGCCGAGCCCTTCCTCGGTGGTGGCCTTGACGCTGACATCGTCAATGTCACATCCGCAGATCTCCGCAATCCGGCGGCGCATGCTCTCGATATAGGGCGCCAGTTTGGGTTCCTGCGCCACAATGGTGATGTCGCAGTTGCCCAGCTCATATCCCTTCTCCCCCGCCAGACGCATCACCTCTGCCAGCAGCAGGGCGCTGTCCGCATCCTTGTACCGGGGATCGCTGTCCGGGAACAGCTTGCCGATGTCCCCCAGCGCCAGGGCTCCCAGAATACTGTCCGCCAGGGCATGCAGCGCCGCATCCGCATCCGAATGTCCCAGCAGCCCCAGCTCATAGTCCACTTCCACACCGCAGAGCATCAGCTTGCGGCCCTTTGCAAAGCGGTGCACATCATATCCATGTCCGATCCTCATTTTATCCCCTCCAGATAGGCGCCGGCGGCAAGAAAGTCCTCCGGCGTTGTCAGTTTCAGATTGCGGTAGTCCCCCATCACCAGCTGTACTTCCCAGCCCATGGCTTCGAAAAGCTGGCAGTCGTCGGTACAGGAAAGGCCCCGGCGCTCTGCTTCCTCCGCTGCCCGGAGGTACCGATCCCGGTCAAAGATCTGCGGGGTCTGCACTGCCCAGAGCCGGCTGCGGTCGGGGGTATCCAGCACCCGCCCCGCCTCGTCTGCCAGCTTGATGGTGTCCTTTACCGGCACCGCCGCCGTGGCTGCCCCGCAGCTCCGGGCCGCCTCAATGCACCGGGCAAAGACCTCCGGCGTCACCAGCGGACGGGCGCCGTCATGGATGGCTGCCAGCGTGCAGTCCGGCGAAAGTGCCCGGACGCCGTTTCGCACCGACTCCTGCCGGGTGCTGCCGCCGGGTACCACTGCCCGCAGCCTGGAACACTGTCCCAGCAGCCGGCGGTACTCCTCCACCCGGTCCTCCCGGGTGACCACCACGATCTCCCGGATCTCCGGGACAGCTTCCACTGCCGCCAGGGTCCGCAGGATCACCGGAATGCCGTCCAGCGGCTCCGCGAGCTTGTCCCTGCCGCCCATGCGGCTGGAACTGCCTGCCGCCGCAATCACGGCTCCGACCGCCCTGTATCTGTCCATGCTGCCGCCTCCTGTCCTCGTTTTGATTCAGCAGTTTCAGTATAGCACAAAACCGGCCCTTTCAGGCCGGTTTTCTCTCTGAACAAACTGTAAATTCTATTCCCTTGTCCGGTGCCAGCGGTTCAGCAGGGCGGCGATCCCGAACCCAAGCCCTGAGAGCAGCGCCCCCGCCGGGAGCATGCCCCACTCGGGCAGGCGCAGTACCCCGAATGCCGCCATATTGGCTGCCTTGAAGGTACAGTATTCCGCCAGCATATACATCACGCCGCCGCCGAGCACAGCCGACAGTGTCTGGAAACGGTCAAGCCCCTGCCGTCCCAGCTGAAGCGATACCAGCACGGTGATGGCAGGCAGCAGCAGCCAGAGATAGATAAGGCTGAACCCCATGGCATCCGATCCGGTGGTGAAGAACCAGAACACGATCACTGCCAGTCCCCAGACACAGAGGTAGGCGGTGAGCAGCACCAGAACCGAGAGCCGTCTGCGGCTGCGGACGGTATCGGTGCTGTCCCCCAGGTAATCGAGGTATTCCGAACCGCCCTCCCCGTCCTTGAGCAGACGGTCCAGGCTCACCGCATAGAGGTCGCTCATCTTCACCACACTGACAATGTCCGGATAGGTCTTTTCATTCTCCCAGTTGGAAATGGTCTTGCGGCTGACTCCCAGAGCCTCTGCCGCTTGTTCCTGGGTCAGCCCTGTCCGGGTGCGGGCCTCCTTGATTTTTGCGCCGATCTCCATGATCTGCTCCCTCCTTTTCTGCCTCCATCATAGCAGAGTTCCGCCGGAACTGTCTATCCAAATCCTTTCCCATCGGCCTTTTTCCGCATAAAAACAGGGACAGCAGCCCATTGCCGCTGTCCCTTGCGGGAGTTTTTTTACTTGTCCAGCTCCTCTGCCAGACGCACTGCTGCCATGGCATGCAGCGCAGTGGTATCCAGCACCGGCAGATCGGTATCGGTCTGCTTGATGAGCATGGGGATCTCGGTGCAGCCCAGGATCACACCCTCGGCGCCCCGGCTGCGCAGTTCCTCGATCACCGAGAGGAAGTACTTGCGGCTCTCGTCCTTGAGAATGCCGAAGGTCAGCTCCTCCTGGATCACCCGGTAGATCTCGTTCCACTCGCTCTCCTGGGGCACGATGACCTCAATGCCGTGCTTATCCCGCAGGCGGCCCTTGTAGAAGTCCTGACCCATGGTGAACGGTGTGCCCATCAGGCCCACCTTATGGAGCCCCAGCCGCTTGATCTCATCGGCAGTGGCATCGGCAATGTGGATAAAGGGCACATGGATGCTCTCTTCCAGCTGGGCACAGGCGGCATGCATGGTGTTGGTGCAGAGGACGATGAGGTCCGCGCCGGCTTCCTCCAGCTTCTTTCCCACTGCGGCAAACTTGCCGCCCAGGATCTCCACTTCTCCCTTGCCCATGTGTTCCAGCATCTCATTGAGGTTCACCGAATAGACGATGCTCTCCACATTGTTGAGGCCGCCCAGCCGCTTGGCTGATTCCTCGTTGATGATCCGGTAGTAATCTACGGTTGACTGCCAGCTCAGGCCGCCGATGAGTCCGATTCGTTTCATAGGGTTGCTCCTTTACTATTTAAATTATCCAATTACCTGTATTCAAGTCGACAAATTGTGCAAGCTTAATTACTCCTTCAAAATTTGCCCCATAAATTCCTGCTCGTGTTTGGTCATCAAACTTGAAGCTGATATTGTACAGTCGGCCTGTCTTGGTTTTCCGTATTAATTTGTTATCCATCATAAATTGGATAACTCTACGATGGTTTTCAATATCGTCTCCATTCAAATAAAAGCAAATTACACCTGCCTCAGTGCGTGCCATCTCTAAATCTGTACATTTGCACTCATAGCAGACATTTTCTTTGATTGCCTTCTCGCACAAATCCATTGCAAGTTTTTGGTTATCAAAGAAATACATCCATTTGCCACATCTATGCCTATCAAGTAAATTTGGCCCATCAGTACGATACCAATACCATCCTCCGAATCGCTCCACTTTTATACCTCCATTCACAAGAACTTACAGATCATGAATTGGTACATCATTGATTTTATTTCAGCAGGGCTTCTTCCCACTCTGCGGGTTTGAAGCCCACCAGTACTGTATCGCCAGCCAGCACAATGGGCCGCTTGACCAGCATACCGTTGGTGGCAAGCAGCGCGAACCGCTCCTCCTCCGGCATGTCGGGCAGTTTGTCCTTGAGCTGAAGCTCCTTATAGAGGTTGCCGCTGGTGTTGAAAAAGCTCTTGGACGGCTTGCCGCTCCGTCCGACCCACTCAGCCAGTTCCGCGGCAGTGGGATTTTCTTCTACGATATGGCGGTCGTTGTGTTCGATGCCATGCTCATTCAGCCACTTGGCTGCCTTCTGACAGGTGGAACACTTGGGATACCAGATGAATGTAACAGTCATGGGGAAACCTCCCTTTTTTGTTGTCCTGCCGGCAGTTTACCGGCGGGGGCCTCTGCCGCTCCGGTTTCCGGGCTTCTGACCCTTTTCCGGGCGGGGCTTACGGGTTGTACCGGCGGGGATAAAGTCCACATTGCCGGCAGATACATCACAGGCAACCACCTGTACCCGGATGGGATCGCCTACAATGTAGGTGCGTCCGGTGGTGGCGTTCTGCAGAATCACCTTGGACTGGGTATCGTACTCGCCTTCGGGCATATCCTCCATGCGGATCAGGCCCTCAACGGTGTTGGGCAGCTCCACATAGACGCCATGGGGCGCAATGGAGGAGATCATGCCGTCCAGTTCCTCACCCAGGAACTGCTTCATATACTCGGCCTTGTAGCAGTCCTCGCAGTCCCGCTCAATGCCCATGGCACGCACTTCCTGCATGCTGGTCTTTTCGGCGGCCTCACTGACAAAGGGACGGTACCGCTTTTCGATATTCTCCCGCTTCATGCCGGTGAGATAGGCCGACATGATCCGGTGGATCAGCAGGTCGGGATACCGGCGGATAGGCGAAGTGAAGTGGGAATACTTGTCGATAACCAGGCCGAAGTGACCGATGTTGTTGGCGGAATACTGAGCCTTTGCCATGGAGCGCAGGATGCTGTTGTTGACGATAAGCTCATACTTGGTGCCCCGGGCCTTGTGCAGGATATGATAGAGGGCCAGCGGGGTTACGCCCTTCTTGAGCTCGCTGATGTCGAAGCCGATCTCTGCCATGCTCTGCTCGAATACTTCGATCTTTTCGGACGGAGGATTGTCGTGCACACGGAACAGGAAGGGCAGCTCATGCTCCAGACCGAAGCTGGCGGCAGCGGTATTTGCCAGCAGCATGAACTCCTCGATCATGTTCTCGCTCAGGCCGCTGTGCCGGGGCTGGATGTCAATGGCAAGGCCGTTCTGATCCAGAATGATCTTGGATTCAGTGGACTCCAGATCCAGTCCGCCCCGCTCGTCCCGGTTGCGGATCAGCTTGCCGAACAGCTCCTTCATGTCCTGGAGGGTGGGAATCACCCGCTCATACTTTTTGAGGATCTCCGCGGAGGCAGTGCCGTCAAAAATGGAGTTGATCTCCACATAGACGCCCTTGACCACCGAGCGGATCAGGGTCTTTTCAAAGCGATAGGAGGTCATGTGGCCCTCGTGGTCCAGCTGCATGATGGCGGAGAAGGCCAGACGGTCCTCGCCCTCATTCAGGGAACAGATGCCGTTGGAGAGCTCCTTGGGCAGCATGGGAATCACCGAGCTGGCATAGTACACCGAAGTACCCCGGGAATAGGCATCCTGGTCGATGGGGGTGCCGTCGGTGACATAGTAGCTTACATCGGCGATGTGGACGCCCAGTTCGTAGCCGTTTTCAGTGCGGGTCAGGGAGATGGCGTCGTCAATATCCTTGGTGTCTGCCGAGTCGATGGTAAAGATGATGCGGTCCCGCAGATCCAGACGCTGGGCCTTCTCCTTCTCATGGATGCCGGCCTTGTCGATGGCAGCGGCTTCTGCCAGGGCCTCCGCCGAAAACTCGGTGGGAGCGCCGGAAGCCGCAATGATGGCGGCGGTACAGTTCTTGGCGAGTTCCGCATCGCCGAAGTCCTCAAGGATCATGGCCTTGTGGTCAAAGTGGCTGGAACCGCCCCGGATCAGCTCACAGCGAACCTTGTGGCCCTCCTTGGGCTTGAGGCCGTCGTCCTTGTAGACGCCGATGGGGAACCGGGCGCCCTTATCCGGCATTACATCCAGGAAGCCGCCGTTTCTCTGCACCACACCGGTGAAGATAAAGGGTGCCTCCTCCACGATCTTGGTGACCTCGCCTTCGGTGCGTCCGTTGCGGTCCTTGCGCAGGCGCAGCAGGACGGTATCGCCGGGCATGGCGCCCATCATCCGGCGTCCGGCAATGAACACATCTTCCTCCGCCTCATCGGGCTTGGCAAAACCAAAGGTCGGGTTGACCTTGACTACCACAGCCTTGACCAGAGTATCCGGCTTTTCAGCCAGCATGAGCTTATCCTCTTTTTCCCGGAGTTCGCCCCGGGCAATCATAGCGGCAATAATCCGGTCAAATTCCGGACGATCTTCCCGGCGCAGGCGGATGGCCTTGCCGATGTCCTTGCGGGTCACATACCCGCCTGCCTGACGGAATGCGGACTTGATCTTGGGTTTCAGGTTGGTGTTTGACTTGTTGTTTGTCATAAATCTGTGTATTACCTCTTACTCTTTCGTTCCAATTTCTTACTCTGTCTTTTTCACAATATTTATTATAACACAGCCGATGGCTCTGACAAGAGTCCCTTTTCCGAACAGAAAGGGAAAAATACCCGCAGGACCAGCGGCGGATGTTTCTGTGCGCCTGCCTGCATGAGAGCAGGACGCTGTGCGGAGGGCTGACGCGCAGTCCTTCCCCGGCATAAAACGCCATCGGGAAAACTGCTGTATAAAAGAAATTGCTACCCCGTACCGGACGGGATAGCAACGCTTTTGGCAAATTGGATTACAGATAGATGGTTGCTGCCAGAACTGCCAGCGCCACAACACACATCGCAATGCCCGAGAACTTGGAGATCATCGAGAGCTGTGCATCCATGGTCTTGGTACGGCCGCGGTCGTAGGTGCCCTCGTTCATCGAGCCGCCCAGTGCGCCGCCCAGATTGGTCTTATGCTCCTGCAGGGTTACCGATACAACGACTGCCAGTCCGAAGAAGATCAGCAGTACGCCGCCGATTATCTCAAAAATGCTCATTTTATATTCCTCCGATAGACTATTCACAAATCAGCATATAACACTATATCATATTTTTTACGTCAGTGCAAGGATAAATTGCGGTGTGATGCGCCTTTGCGCGTATATTTTCCCGCATCGGGGCACAAACTACCCTTACCCGTAGCTTGCAGCGACTGGCTGTGCACTTCGGGTCAGAGCCGGGGAGCTATATCTCCGGCTCTTTTTGCGGTCTGCCCGCTATGCCAGGGTGAGCTGTTCGGTGGCGTCGCCATCCTTGGGCAGAGCACCGGCACCAGGCAGGGTGCGCACCATGTACCGCTTGGGATCGGCAAATCCACCATCATAGATCCGGGCGGAAACCAGCAGATGCTTCTTTTTGAGCGCCATCACTGCCACGCCCTGGGTATCCTTGGTGACCTTGGCGGGGATCAGGCCGGAGTGGACAATAAGCATCCGGGTATCGCTGGAGGTGAAGAGCACCTCACAGTCCTCGGCGAACTGCAGCGCCTGGACCAGCCGTGCCTTGTCGCTGTAAGCGTTTGCCAGCTTGCGGCGGCGGGTCTTGGTGGCATAGGCCGACAGCGGCACCTTGGCTGCCTTGCCGTTTTCAAAGGCAAAGAGCAGATACCCCTGGTAGTCGGTGGTCACCGCCATAAAGACAGGGTTCTCGCCGCTGTCCATGCCCAGCTTTGCCGGCAGGTAATCTCCCAGCACACTGGCCTTGGTATCGTCAAAGTCCGCCGCGGTGGTCTTGTAGACCTGGCATTTATCGGTGAAGAACAGCAGCTCACTGCGGTTGGTGGCAGTCACCGACTGGGTGATGCTGTCTCCGTCCTTGAGCTTCTGATCAGCGCTCATGCGCAGCGACTGGTTGGTGATCTTCTTGAAGTAGCCCTCCCGGGTGAAGAACAGGTTCACCGGATAGTCGGGGGTATCGTCCTCCTCGGCCTCCTGGGGCTCATCGCTCGGGAAGATGAGAATGCTCTTCCGGGGCTGGCTGTACTTCTTGATAACCTGGCGCAGCTCCGATGTGATCACCGAACGGATCTTCCGGCGGCTCTGGAGGGTGGATTCCATCTCGGCGATGTCCTTTTCCAGCTCGCCGATCTCATCGGTACGCTTCAGGATATACTCCCGGTTGAGCTGCCGCAGACGGATCTCCGCCACGAACTCAGCCTGGGTTTCGTCAATGCCGAAGCCGATCATCAGGTTGGGAACCACTTCCCGCTCCTCTTCGGTCTCCCGGACAATGCGGATGGCCTTGTCAATGTCCAGCAGGATCTTTTCCAGGCCCCGGAGCAGATGGAGCTTCTCTTTCTTCTTGGTGAGGTCAAAGTAGATGCGCCGCTTGACGCAGTCCTCCCGGAAAGCGATCCACTCGCTGAGCAGCTCGCCCACGCCCATGACCTTGGGCATGCCGCCCACCAGCACATTGAAGTTGCAGGAGAAATTATCCTCCAGCGGGGTGAGCCGGAACAGCTTCTGCATGAGCTTGTCCGGATCGGTGCCGCGCTTGAGATCGATGGTGATCTTCAGGCCGGACAGGTCGGTTTCATCACGCATATCGGCAATTTCCCGGATGCGGCCCGCCTTGATGAGGTCGATGACCTTGTCCATGATGGCTTCGATGGTGGTGGTGGGCGGGATCTCGGTGATGTCGATGCAGTTGTTCTGCTTGTCGTAGGTGTAGCGGCTGCGTACCGTCACACTGCCCCGTCCGGTGGAGTAGATCTTGTCCAGCTCGGCCTTGTTGTAGAGGATATATCCGCCGCCCGGGAAGTCCGGAGCGGTGAGGGTGGACGAAATATCATGATTGGGATCGTTCATCAGGGCGATGGTGGTCTCGCACACCTCCCCCAGGTTGAAGGGACAGATGGAGCTTGCCATGCCCACGGCAATGCCCATATTGGCATTGACCAGGATGCCCGGATAGGTCACCGGCAGGAGCTTGGGCTCCTTCATGGTGGCGTCGTAGTTGTCCACAAAGTCCACGGTGTCCTTGTCAATATCCGAGAACAGCTCCTGACAGATCTTCTCGAGCTTTACCTCGGTATAACGGCTGGCGGCATAGGCCATATCCCGGGAATAGGCCTTGCCGAAGTTGCCCTTGGAATCCACATAGGGATAGAGCAGCGCCTCATAGCCCCGGGACAGGCGCACCAGTGTCTCATAGATGGCGGCATCGCCGTGGGGGTTGAGCCGCATGGTCTGACCCACCACATTGGCGGACTTGGTCCGGGCCGAGGTGAGCAGTCCCATCTTGTACATGGTATAGAGCAGCTTGCGGTGCGAAGGCTTGAAACCGTCAATCTCGGGAATGGCCCGGGAGAGGATTACGCTCATCGCATAGGGCATATAGTTCTTTTCCAGCGTTTCGGTGATGGGCTGCTCCACCATCACGCCGGCATTTTCAATGACCGCATTGGGATTCACCGGCCCGCGCTTGGACTGGGAATCGTTCTTTTTTCTGGGTGCCATAGTCTGTCACTCCTCTCACGCACCGGTCAGGATAGATCCAGATCGTCCAGATAGAGATGTCCGTTCTGGGAGATAAAGTCCTTGCGTCCGCTCAGGTTGTCGCCGAGCAGCAGATCGAACATCTGTGATGTGGCCTCCGCTTCTGCCGGGCTCACCCGGATCAGACGGCGGGTTTCAGGGTTCATGGTGGTCAGCCACATCATATCCGGGTCGTTTTCACCCAGACCTTTGGAGCGCTGGATGGTATACTTGGCGTTTCCGATCTCCTCCAGCACCTTGGTCTTTTCCGGCTCGGTATAGGCAAAGTAGGTCTTGCCCTTGGCGGTGATCTCATAGAGCGGCGACTCGGCAATATAGACATACCCCTGTTCGATCAGGGTGGGAGTCAGACGGTAGAACATGGTCAGGATCAGGGTGCGGATCTGGAAGCCGTCCACATCGGCATCGGTACAGATGACGATCTTGTTCCAGCGC
>ERZ857521.341-NODE-341-length-72993-cov-4.487880_pt1 | contig 72993 bp, 57 predicted proteins | sample MGYA00519701_ERZ857521 | MGnify/ENA primary metagenome ERZ857521 (study PRJEB31778, sample SAMEA3449346) | human gut metagenome | biome: human gut; feature: human-associated habitat; material: faeces | place: United Kingdom | collected 2010/2012 ...
CTCCTGTAGCGTACCACTGGGTGATTTTTGCTCCGCCCAGTGTACTTACTCCGTATACTTCCAGATTCTTTCCGCTTACTGCAGAACGTATCTCGTAATAGCCGTCCGGGATGACAACATCTTTTTGTTGAGCAGAATTAAGAGTCTGTTTTTCTTGTGAATCCACAGTATTTTCTACGTTGGAATTCGTAGAATAAGAGTTTACAGCACGTTCAAATGAAAAGCTTTCATTAGGCATATTATAAGACAATTGTAATGTATTTTCAGAAGAAACAACCACCATTTGATGATTGTAGGACTTTAAAAATACTGTCCCTTCCTCTGTGGATACCAATGACCAATACTGAGTTTCATCGTCATTCCAATCGGAAAAAACAGCTGTATTATCTTGTGCTGTTAATACTTTTTGAGAACTTTGCTGTACAATTTTATATTTGTCTTGTTCCAACTTCTCAAAACAAAATAGCTGTTCATCAGACTCTTGCTCGTCAGCAAATATAAAGGTTTGTCCACCATTTTGTTCTGAGCTAACACCAGTCAGTACTTTGTTCTGATATTTAATTTTATAAATTCCTTCTTCAAGGTCGTATGGATAGGTTTGTACATTATCAGTAGTATTGTCTGTACTACTTTCTGATTCATTTCCATCTTGAACTGTTGATACAGACGATGAATAAGTGTCAGCAAAAACAGCTGTAAACGATGGTACACACAATAAAACTACCATAAAAATCGCTAAAAAACCAGTAAATTTTTTCATTTTCGCCCCTAACTTTCCTAATAATTTATGTAAAATTATATTATCACAAACTACAATGTAATTGCAATAAAACGGAAGAAATTTCACATTCTTTCATTTAGAAATTTTTTCAAATATTGGAAACTTGAGTATTTTTCCATAAAAAAACTCTAACGTTAAACGTTAGAGTTTTTTATTTATGATTTATCTGTATATTTCTTATTCCGTAAAACTAAAGTGACAACAATTACTAAAGAAACAGCCAATATTGTAATTAATATAGGTACCAATATTAGATATGTTGTATCCCCTGTCGGTACATTATTTATATTTTGATTTTGTTCCATTGGATGACTGTCACTTGGTGTCTCCGGAATTACCGATGGCACATATTTTCCTATCGTAATTGTTTCTGTTGCTTCTTTATTTACGTGAGTATTGCTTGCAGTTACCGTATTCGTTACAGCTTTATCCGAATCGCTTTCCTGTACAGTATAAAGGAAGTCGAGAGTCACTGTCTCTCCGGGCTGTAATGTTTGAATCATGACCGCAGTCCCTGATTGGGAAGACACTTGCTTGATATTGTTATTCAAAGAAGCTGCATCAAGTGTTATATTTGGCATTACATCCGCTACTTCTAAATTTGTTAACGGTTCAACGCCTAGGTTAGAAACTTTAACCGTAAAGCTTACTTGCTCGCCAACATTATAATGTTTATCAGCTCTGTCGGCTGTTTTGGAAATACTTACTTGATAGGCTCTGAATACTTCTACATCAACTGTATTACTGGTAATTTGGTCTACTTTTCTATTCGCTCTGGTCATATCAATGCCTGTATTTGGGTCGCCATCCAGTTCTCCTTCAAGCATAAACGCATTTGGAATTGTCCATTGAGTGATGTCTTCAGGCTGATTATCTACAGCTTTTACATCAACTTGGAACGTATAAGACGGAATCGTATCGTCTGCCTGTGCGGGAAGATTACTGATATCCATTGACAATACAGTGGTACCGTCCTCTTGCGGTGTAGCAGTCATACCCTGAGGCATATTGACAACGCTTAAACCCTTATCCAGAATATCTGTAAAGGTTGTATCTGCTACATCAATTCCATTACTGTTATAGATAGAAAATGTATAAGAAAATACCTCTTCTGTTTTTACTGTGTGCTTTGAAACATCTTTTTTCAAAGTAACATTTGGACGTTTTGCAGTGATAGTTTGAACTTCACTTTCTGCAGATTCATATTCGGTACCGCCTTGAACCAATACAGGCCAACCAATAGATGCTTTATGCTCCATTTCCCATGTATTTACTGTAGGGTCATCAAAGTTTTGGCTGTAATAGTCCACAGTGGTTTTTACCAAAAATACTTCTTTATCTGTCAGTATGTCAATATTTAATGTAAGGACGTCTCTTCCTGTCTCATCTTTTGTGACAGTATAAAGTGATGTATCTACAGGAGTTCCATCTGCATATGTCAATCCGCTAAAGCTTACACCTTTTGGCAGTACATCCGTTATTATTACATTTTCAAGAGAATTTGACGTACTTTGCCCTTGCTCTACAATGGCAGTTAGCTTAAAGACAGCCTCTTGCCCTTGTTGATAGAATTCTTTCGGATTTTCTACGGTATTGGTAATAGACGCAATTGGACTTGTCACATATACATTAGTATTTGGAGTAACCGTTTCCGCTCCATCCATTGAAACGGTTGCTTGGTTTGGAACAGTCCATGCATTGTTATCAACAGTCAATCCCGTTTGTCCTAACACTTTTACATTAAATTCAACATATGCCTGTACCGGTACATCCGGTCGATTCTCCGCTCTTCCCGGAATTGTTAGATTCGTTATCTCAAGAGTGCCGTTGTTTAACGTATATGAAGTAATCGGTGTTACAGTATCTGTACCATCGTTATTTATCACATGCAGCTGCAACGTGCCCTCTTGGAATTCCAACAATCTGTTTATCTGGTCTGTCACCTTCAGATTTTGTTTTTCAGCGGTATTAAAATTCTGCATACCAATACGGTATGTAATCAGTTCACCAGGATGATGTTCTGCTTTATCATCTGCTGTCCAATCAGTTTGACCTTCTGCCTTATATTCTTTTGAAATGACAGTCTGTTGATTGCGTACAACAGGAGCATTTAGCTGTACTGTTTCTCCGCTGTTTACAGTAACTTCAAAAGAAGTTGCCTGTATTTTACCACTGTCAGGGTCAAATGCTTCCGCTGTTTGAAGATGTCCAAAGCTGTCGGAATCCATTTGAGCATTGGTTTCAAATGAAAAATGTTCATCCGTTGTTGTTCCATAGAACGTAATACGGTATGTACCCGGCATTAATTTGTAACGGTCGAATACATAAGGAGAATCTATTGAAGTTACCTGACCTAAATCAACAGGTGCATTGTTTACTTTTTCCCATGTATCATTTACTTTTTTCTCCAGTACCGCAGTAACATTGATATAGGTTCCAATGAGGCTGTCAATGGAATTATCCCAGAGTTGGTTCTGATTGTCGTCAAACCAAGCCAATGTTCTTACATGGGCGTAGTTAATAAAACCAATGTTAATATTAAAATCTGTAGCATCCTTGTCACCTGTAACGGCAAAACCATCGGATTTACCGTCTATCGTAACATTGTTTGCAATTGCATTGGGTTCTGTATGAACCGGAACTTTGGTTTCAATATCATAAGTGGTTCCGTCCTGAGTCGTTTTTCCAAATTCAACATAATATTGACCTGCCACTACATCATTAAATTGGTAATAACCATTCTCATCTGTTGTAGCAGTTGCAACCTCAGCATTGTCAAACAATCCTTTTAAGGTTACTGTAATTCCCTCCAGAAGCCGGTCTGTATTTTCATCATAAATACCATTGTAGTCCGCATCATAAAATGCACGGCCTGTAATTTGAACCGGTTTGTATAAACCAAAGTTTTGGTCAGATTTTTCTCCACCTAAACTCAAATCCAAATGCTCCCGAATGGCTATTTTTGTATCATCTTGCGTCACGATGTTGGTCGGTGCAGAGAAATACGCTCTAGTATCAGAATCGCATACCACTACCGCATAACCATCTTGTGGGGACAAGCCTTCAAATCTGTAAGAACCGTCATTATTTGTTCTGTAATGTTGGTCGGCAGGCAAATTTTCTAAGAAAGCTATTTTATCTTGACTTGCGTCAAAAGCAGTTTTGTCACTTGGTTTTAATAAATATGCAGTATATCCGCTTAACCTTGGTTCACCGTCATTTAATGTACCGTTGGTATCTGTATCAAACCAAACATAACCACTTACTACTGCCGGAGTATAGATGCCTAAGTTTGCAATATAATCGCCTGAAGTACCGGTTGCAAACGGAGGCACAACGCCTGTTGTATTTGCATGGTTTTTATCCGCAGTGGATACCGGGTCAGTACTTAGTTTTACATCCTCCATATGATTGGTCACAATACGTCCATCCGGCAAAGTAAAGATAATTTTATAATTGGTATTGCCGGGTACATTGTAAAATGCATAGGTACCATCACTGCCCGTTGTTGTGTTATTGATAAAGGTACCGTCTTCCTTATATAAAGATGCTTTTACACCACTGATTTTTTGGTCATTGGACTGCATGGTGCCATCAATATCCACATCATTCCAAACAGTACCTTTCACATTGACTTTAGGTAACGCTAAGCCTACATACAGCCAAGCAGTTGGTTTATCAGAATTTAAGGTAACTGTTTGATTATACTCTCCCAATTTACCGTTGGCAGCATCCGGAGTGACTGTACTGTATCGGTTTGATGCTGCTATATCATAAATATCATAGGTCTTGGGTATCGTATATTTCCAAGGGGTACCGTCCGGTAATGTGAATTTAACCTTATAGTTTCCTTCAGATAAACCGTCTACCATATAAGTTCCGTCGGCCTGCACTTGTGTTCTGCCAACTTCAGCTTGTGTATCTTCTGAAATCACAGAAACAGTTAATCCATTTTCTCCATTATAACTTTCTGCAGCATTTTTGATACCATCGTCATTATCGTCAATCCAAACGCGTCCTTCAATGTGGAAGCCATTTGCGATAATTGCACCTGCATCTACATCGGTACGTTTGGCTGCTGTTTCATTCGTACCTAAATTTACTGCCTCGCCGGTGCCTGTAAAAATAGTTCCTGAACAGCTGATTGTATCAATTGTACTGTTTAGTGTTGTATTGTCCGGCTTGGATTCCGTGAAAGAATATCCGCTTGGCAATGTAAAACGGACTTTATAATTTGTTTTTAAGTCCAAATCATGGAAGAAATACGTTCCATCAGCACCTGTTAGATTATTTGTAAGCGGACTGCCTTGCGCATCAACCGCTGCAGCACCCGGAACCACTTCGTAATTTCCACCGTTTTCTTTGAGCAGTTCTACCTTAACTCCTGCCAAACCGGGCTCTGCTCTTTGCTGATATCCGTCTTTATTGGTATCCAACCAAACCTTATCACCAATGGTACCTCTTAGTAAAGATACGCCTGCATCAATGTTACTGTAATTGGATTCCTCATACATGGTAATTGGATTAGAATATCCGAATGTATGTGACTTACCGTTAATAGAGCTGTTATCTTTTGCAAAGAAGTTGCTGTCCTTGGTTGCATCTGTTCCCTGCAATCTCGGAGAGAATTGGTATATCCCTTGACTCTCATCTGTAATTAATGCATTCGGGTCTACAATTACATAATAGGTAATACCGCTTGTAGAAGCAGCAACACCTTCAAAGGAATAACTGCCATCCGCCTTTGTTACAGTAGAACCTTTTAAATAACTGCCCGAAATATTTGTGCTGCTAGTGCTTAAATATACAGGAACATTCTCCAGAGGCAGCTCTCCTGCATCTTGGACACCATTCTTATTCACGTCGTTCCATACTTTTCCGCTTACTGTATTTGCACTTAAGCGCAAACCAACTTTATTACTTTCACCTTTTACGTTTACGCTGGCCTCTTCACCTCTGTAAGCATAAAAACGATATCCGTAACTGTTATAAGCAGTGGTTCCCGCTGCTGCCTGTGCTGCAGTGGCCGGAACTTTTGCTTTAATGGTAATGGTCATAGTAGAATTTTGACTGCCTGTCATTTGATATCCGTCCGGTGCTACCACTCTGATATACATATCGCCTTCCTGATACGTATCATGCCAGCCTGTATCGTCTCCCATCCAGTCAGGAGTATCTAAAGACGCTTTGCTGCTGTACTGGATTTTTGCTCCGCTTACATTGGTAGTAACATTTGTAATTGTTGCCAAAGACCATTGGCTTCCTCTCGGACGCTGACTGTAAGCACCGGTATCATCTACACCCGGTAAACGGTCAATTACACATACATCTTCATATGTGTAAGCATTGGTTAATGTATTTTTCAATGTCAACGTATATGTCACATCCGCATTATGCTCTGTAAATGCATAATTACGTCCGCTTTGTACATACGAGGTAGAACCGTTGACAACAGATGTAACAGATTTTTCTGCAGTAAAACCTAAACCTCCACCAATATCTACTTCTGCATTGGAGTTAATGGCATCTTTACCATCATATTTTACTTTAAATCCATTCTGTACATCTTTCTCTGTAAAATTCTCTGTCGGCAACAAATAAGATTCGTTTGTCACCGGACCATAGTTTACAGGGTCAGCTTCCACCAACAATCGAATGCGCACAGACTGCCCAGGAGCAAACGTACCTTTTACAGGAATGGTTACTTTTGTAACATCATCTACGGTATCTGTGGTTAATCCACTAATATCATAGGAAGAACTGCTGCTTTCCGCAGAGATAAACTTCCAGCCGTATGGCAATACGTCTACAACAGTTGGATCTACCATATTAGAAGCTTGATTTTTACCGTCTATATTGGTTCCTGCCGTACTTGCATTGGAAACAGTAATATCATAGTAAATTTGTACACCCGGGGTCAATACCGGCTGATTGTAAGTTGCGACTTTGGTGACGCTCGGTTTAATTCCATCTTGATATAAATAGGTATAAATGCTGCTGTAAATATAATAATCGGTATCCGGATTACGGTCTAGGTCATTCGTATCATTTGCAGCGCCACGATTACCGTAGCTTGGGTTGGAACTCCAGTTTACATTTGTATAAATTCTGTCATATTCACTGCGATTGATAAATGCATACATATAGTTTGTCACTTGCAGTGATTTTCCTGTAGCGCTTTCCATAGCAGAATCTGTGATTTTTACATTATACTGCAATTCGATGGTAGAACCTGCCGGAAGTACATACGGCTGCCCTTGATTATCGGTTAAGGAAATGTACATTTTATTTCCTTCCTGAGTCACACTTGCATTTACAGTTGTATTCCCTACCTTAGCAGTAATTGGGTCAGACTGTGCGTTGCCATTGACATCAGTGTAAATGAATCCTTCCGGCAATACATCAACCAATGTATCAAGCGGCAGGTCAGCACCACCGTTATAGTTGCTCGAACTGCTTGAATTTACATATGCACGATATTTTACCACATCACCGGTGTGAAAATAATTATTGTAACCATAAGATAGAATTTCTTTACGGATACTTGCAGCCAATGAGCTGGAACGTACATAAATGGTACTTGCATTCTGAATGATTCTTTCTTGTACATCGTTATCCAGGTCGTAGTCTTTATCATCCACATTTAAGTTTCCGTTTGTCCCTGCTGTTAAATTGGTTACACCATCGGCAAACACATAACATGCTCCGCTGTAACTTGCATAACCGGAACTATTTAAGTTTCCTGCTACTTGTTCTACTGTAGGAGCTGTTGCGGTATATGTAATTTCGACAATATCACCTGTATTGACAGTCAGTTCTTCTTCTGTGCCAAACATGTAAATACCATTGCCCTGAGTCGTACCTTGTACAGGTGTATAAGTTGTCTGCTCACCTTTTGCAGATGTTTTTGTAATACTTACCACATCTTTAAACGTAAAACCTGTGGGTAACAAAGAAGCTAATTTTATTTTCATATTCTTTGCATAATCTGCTGTTAATTTTATCTTTAAGGTTGCAGTTTCGTTATCAGTTCCGGCCGGACGGATAGAACCTGTTGTATCACTGCTTCCACCAACCACTGTTGTTTGCAATAAGCTTAATTGTGGTTGTTGAACCACCGTGCCTCCGGCTGTTTTACCGCTGGCCAAATGTACATTTTGACTTGGGGAATTACCATGAGGATGCTTCTCTAATGTAAATTCATTTTCAAAACCAAGCGGCGTATACACATGATAGTCACTATTAGGATATAACTGCTGTAATGTTTCTACATCATATGTTTTTAATTTTAATTTCAACTCGACATATCCGCCAATTGGCACACCGGAATCTGTTCCCGGTTCACCCTGATGGGACGTTGAATGCATATCAGAACATATCTCAAAATTCAGAGCATTTTTCCCGTTGATTTTGGTACCGTTTACAACGGTTTGGAATTTGTCCAGCTTTTTGCCTGAAGCATCATAAGCGGTAAATTCCCATGCGGAATCTGTACCATTGGCAGCCAATGCTGTATCTGAACCGTTAAAGATTCTTTCCAAAGCCGGAAATAACTGTTCGCCACCGTTACCCATGTTTTCACCAAACAATTCCTGTAATTGCAAATGATACGGAGCAAATCCACCGGATTGATATAGTGTACTGTCTATTGGAACACGTATGGTAAAGTCTACCCAGTCTCCCGGATAAATCTTTTTAACAAACCCTTGTCGGTCTTGCAAGTCTGCATTACCATTCTCAAAGGTCTTATATGTATCCATAACCGGCTCGGGCAGGTTATCATAAAAGGTAGAAACAGCTTCGGAGGTAGCGGATGTTAATTTATCTCCGCCGCCTTCTTTATCTGCATCAAGACGTGTCTCAATTGTATGAAAAGATACCCAAGAACGATTTGCCAAACGATTATCTCCCAGATAATCCGCATCTTCGCCGCCTGCTGAATCACTTTCTTCTTTTAATACCTTGAATGTAAGGTTTATGCCATCTCCGGTTGATGGTTTGACAGTATTGGACAGCGAATAATATGTTTTGCCGTTATAAGATGTGGTTCCGCTACTGTAACTATACATATGAAAACGGATACCTACAATATCCTCCATGGTATAACCAGAAGGTAACGTCGATTTAATCTCATTATAAGAAATAGTCTTTCTATATGAAGAATACACGTTGATTCTGGGAAGTGCATGTGTATAATCCGTTTCACCTTTTAAACGGTAATAAGGAGTTACATAAATATCGCCGCTGCTCATAGCAGGATATTGTATCCCCTGCAATTCCATTCTTTGATTTGGGTTTTTGCTGCCTGCTTCCGTCTCCCAATCATCATATACGTTATATTCGTAAATTTTGTTATTACCGATTTCGCAACCCCAATTGGAAATCTTGAATGTTAGGGTATCCTCATTGGTAACCAATGTTTTATCTACAGATTTGGAAACTTTTAAAGCACTGCCGGCATCCAAATTTTCCTTTTTAAATATAATATCTCTATGCACATCATTTGGATCTATTTCAAAAACAGTTTGGTCACTGTCGCGTCCGTAAAGTTTTGCACTTTCCAGCTTCCACTCTACATTTTTGATTTCAGAACCTGCAGCCATAGTACCAACATCAAATAAATTAGGATACAAATAATGAATCTGTAAATAGCTGATTTTTCCATAACTGCTGGTTGGTGTAATTGTAATTTTTAACCGTACAGAATCCGTTCTTCCATCCACCTGAGAAATTTGCTCTATTGTCGTTTCTGTGCGGAAGTAAGAATTACTGTCGTTAAGGCTGTAATAATCGGTACGGCCATTTACATTAAAATAACCTTTATAATTATTGACATTTTCCAGATACTGGTCATCCGTAATATTTAAAAGTCCTTCCGGAACTTTTAATGTAACATTTAACTCAATTTTGTCCGGATGAATGCTGTTAGCGTCACTATATAAATTATTGTCCAGACGAAGGCCGAATCCGCCTTTTTCTCCTGCATCGTATGTATTAAAATTGCCGTTTGGAACGACAATCGTATTATTTGTGCCCGTATTACTTGTATAAAGCGTCGCCGGTTTCCAATCAAATTTTGTTTCAATTTTGGGAATATTGGTTGAAGTAACTTTTGAAATATCTGTTACATCATGGTATTCCTCTGAATCAGGCGATAAATCTTTTTGAAGGACTTCCACACGAATTGGTGTTTCTCCACGTGAACTGGTTGCGCCTTCAGGCCACAACAAACCAAATGTCATCTCACGGCCAACAGAGTCCAGGCCATCGCTGTATATTTCGGGAATTGTTACATCAATATACTGAAAACTTTTATTTCCGGCGTCATCTTTGCCACCTTCCACCGGAATAGGTGTGCTTTCTACTTTTGTTGTTAAATATTGATAGTCTCCAACCTTAACTGTAATATTTTGGTCAGCGGGAACATAAATGCGAACTTTCATGTTCTTTAACACTTTACGTTCACTGATATTGCTCTTATAAAACAACTTATAGTTGACTTGCTGACCGGGTGTTACTTGATGATAACTGGTAAGCTGCGTAACAGAAAAATACAAATCACCGTCTTGTACAGCAGATTCAACATACGGACCTTGATCCGGATTGTTTTTTCTGACAATTGCCATTTTTAAATTCGAGCCTGCAAATTGTTCTGTAATGTCTATTTCTGATGCATCATCCGGTACAGAGGGGGTTACTTTTACAGAATCAAAAGCTACTGTGATTGGAGAAGAATTATTGTCGCTTAATCCGCTTACATTAATATTTTTGGGAATAACAGTTGCATCCACCTGCGTTACATTTTGTCCGCTTTTTGACTTTACGGTTAATTCTACTTCCAGTTTTCCTGAACCTTTTTTAGAAACTGTATAAGTAATATCTTGGTCATCCGGAGATAAGTTAGAAGCAAACGCTAAATCTACCAATTCTGAGCCGGGCATTCCAGAAACAAATTCCAAACCTGTTCCGGTTTGTATTGAAAACTTAGTATAAAACACTTTTGTATTCAAATTTCCATTTGCCTTATCTGTAGATTTGAATTGATATTTTAATGCTTGGGATGCTTGGCCATGAAATACGGATTGGTCCGGGTTTGTTACTTCACACTGAATATTATCCGCAACAGCAACATATTCCCAATTGGTACTTGCTGTTACTTCAAATGTAATGGTATCTAATGGACTTAACTCTTTTTCACCTTGATATAGCTTACCGGTAATTTGATATTCCCCCGGGGCTGTTTGCTTATCCGGCATTTTGGCGCTAAAACTGAGACTTAACGCTTTATCAAGATTGTTGTTTGTAAAATCATCAAAATTTAATGTTAGCTCTCTGGTGGCCTGATGATAGGAGTACACGTCTGCATCATGAGGCAATGTTGTAACCTCCATACCTTCCGGTAATGTGAACACATACTTCACGTTCTGAATTGCAAAATCCGGCCAAACTTCACTTCCTTCTTCAGATAAACCTAAATCGTGAGGTTTTACTCCGTTTTTCATTTGAAAGCTTGCCACATAATCTACAATTTGACCCGCAGCAACGCTATCTTGTACCGACGGTGTAAGTACCATTTCAAAGTGGTCGGTTTTATCCGTTAAATCTACTGTGGCAACCGCTTCTTTATTAGCAGGAGGCGTATACACCGCCTCTGGTATTTTCACAGAATAAGCTGCTTCAAATGTTTGGCTTTTTTCACCATTTACAATGGATACGGCTTTTATTGTTGTATCTTGATAAATGGTAATTGGTGCCGAATATTTGGTACTGACCGCACTGGGCTCGCTTCCATCTTCCGTATAATAAATAACGGCTTCAGGATTGCTGCAAGTAAGTGTGACCTGTGTACCTGTTTCTACCTCACCAGCTGCAACATTCGCTTGGGGTGTGGGAATTATATTCCCACCCAGACTGTCAATTGCAGCAAAACTTGGCAGTTGTATGGCAGTCATGGTCATAATAAAAAATAACACCATTGCCACAACTTGCTTGGAACGTACATTCAATTTTTTCATGAAATTCCCCTTTCTTAAATTAGACTCCCTTTTGGCTCAGATAGATTATCAGATGTTTCCAATGAACTGCATCCTAACTGCCAATGGCTTGGGATAGCATACAGTTCATAATTTCATTAAATATCATCTAATCATCTATGTTCATAAAAGCATACTTAATATATAACCAGACTAGTTCGGTTTATAATTTAAGTAATTTACTTTATATGTTATTTTTAAGAATAACATATAACCAAAAAAATTTCCATATGTTGTATTAAAAATACAAAAATTTGTATCCAATGATAACTAAATGCAAAAAGTATTGCAAAATACATTACTCTTGACACAAACATAAAGGTTTTGCTTATAGACTTATTATGCAATCATGGTTTATATACAAAAATTTATAAATAAAAATACCTAATGATGGAATAAGGAGTAAAAAATATATGCATACTTTAAAAAGAGTCTCACTTTGAAAGCGCTTTCAAAATATTGATAAAAATAAAATAAAAATAAGAATCATTATTGACATTTCCAAAATATGATGTATAATATACTCATACACAACAATATAATACATTTACAAAATAAAGGAGGTCTTTATTTATGAAACATTTAATTGGTCATAAAGTAGAAGATTTTAAAGTACAAGCTTACCATCAAGGTGATTTTAAAGAGGTTACATTACAAGATACAAAAGGTCATTGGTCTATTTTCTTTTTCTATCCGGCAGACTTTACTTTTGTTTGCCCAACAGAATTAGGCGATTTGGCTGACCACTACGAGGAATTCAAAAAAGAAAACTGTGAAATTTATTCTGTATCAACTGATACTCACTTCACACATAAAGCTTGGGCAGACCACTCCGAAACAATCGGAAAAATTCAATTTCCTATGTTAGGAGACCCAACATGGGCACTATCAAAAGATTTTGGCGTGCTTATTAAAGATGCAGGTCAAGCTCTACGCGGAACTTTTATTGTAAATCCTGAAGGTGAAATTGTAGCATATGAAGTACATGACCTAGGAATTGGCAGAAATGCTGAAGAACTGCTTCGTAAACTACAAGCTGCTCAATTCGTTGCAGAACACGGCGACCAAGTTTGCCCAGCAAAATGGAAACCAGGTAGCAAAACCCTAACACCAAGCTTAGACCTTGTGGGTAAACTATAAGTTTTCGCTCATAGTCAGTTACTAAGAAAACGCTTTGGAAATGTCGCCGGCACTGCCGTCGGCATTTTTTTATAGGAGGATGTATATGGGAACAATTTACGATTTAATTATTATCGGCAGCGGTTCTGCAGGTCTTTCAGCAGGACTATATGCAGGACGCGCAATGCTCAACACTCTAATTATAGAAAAAAAACAAGTTGGCGGACAGATTATAAATACTGCTGAAGTTGTAAACTATCCAGGTGTACGCAAAACTTCCGGTCCGGAACTAATGGAAGTGATGCATGCACAAGCCAAAGATTTTGGTGTATCATTTGTTACAGATGAAATTAAGGAAGTAGACTTTTCAGGTGAAGTAAAACGTTTGATTTCTGAAAAGCAAGAATATTTATGCCGAGCTGTAATTATTGCAACAGGTGCTCAGCCGCGTAAGTTAGGTTTTCCGGGAGAAAAAGAATATACAGGGCGGGGTATTGCATACTGCGCAACTTGTGACGGAGAATTCTTTTCCGGTTTGGATATCTTTGTCATCGGCGGTGGCTATGCAGCGGCAGAAGAAGCGATGTATTTAACCCGTTACGGAAAGCATGTCACCATGATTATCCGTGAACCGGACTTTACCTGCGCTAAAAGTATCGCTGATAAAGTAAAAGAGCATCCGGATATTACAATTCATTATCATACTGAGATTAAAAAAGCCGATGGTGATGATTTATTAAGAGAAGCTACTTTCATAAACAATCAAACCGGAGAAGAATTTACGTATACTGCTTCTGAGGAAGACCAAACATTCGGTATTTTTGTATTTGCCGGTTATGAACCAGCTACCGCTTTATTTAAAAATCACATTGAATTAGATGATTATGGCTATATCCCTACCGATAACAATATGAACACCAATGTTCACGGAGTGTTCGCAGCAGGAGACCTCCGTCCAAAAGCACTGCGACAAATTGTAACCGCAGTTGCAGACGGCGCTATTGCAGCAACCGCTGCAGAACGCTACGTTGCAGAAGAAAAAGAACGTCTTGGCATCAAAGATGAAGAAAAAGTAATAAAATCAAAATCCACTGAATCCGCAGCCGCATCTCCTGCGCCTTCAAAAACCAACACCACACCATCGGAAGAAGCTGAAGAATCATTGTGGCCGGCTGAACTGATAGAGCAAGTACGAGGTATATTAAATGCATTGAATCAAGATGTAACATTGGTTACCATTGTAAATTCTCAAAATGAGCATTCTCTGGAGCTAAAAAATTGGCTGGAAGTACTTCCAACTTTAAATTCTCACATTCATCTAAATTCCTATGAAGAAGGTACAAACACTGCGGTTGAAGAACAAATTGGCGCTGACCAGCTGCCGGTTGTAGCCTTTTTAGATAAAAACGGCGTATATACCGGTGTAAAATTTTATGGAATTCCTGGCGGCCATGAAATGAATTCATTTATTTTGGCATTGTATAATTTGGCCGGTCCGGGACAAGCCATTGATGATAAAACATTAAATCGCATTAAAGCAATTGATAAACCTGTGAAATTAAAAGTATGTATTTCTCTTTCCTGCAAATTCTGTCCTGATGTTGTAGCGGCATGTCAGCGCATTGCAATATTGAATCCCCATGTAGAGGCTTCTATGATGGATATTGCATTATTCCCTCAGCTAAAAAAAGAATTCAAAATTATGAGTGTTCCGGCTGTTATCAAAAATAATGATAAACTTTTATTTGGTTCTAAAACAATAGATGAAATTTTAGACTTTATCGAAGAATAAAAAGAACAGCTTCGCGCATTAGCGTGAAGCTGTTCTTTTTATCTTTTTAAAAACGTTAGCCTGCATACAGTATATACAATTAGTGTAATAGCAAAACCTATTAACCATCCGCCTATAATATCTGTGATATAGTGTACTCCTAAGTACACACGGCTATATGCTACGACTAAAATGAGTGCACTCAAACACGGAACCAATACGATTTTAGCCAATATACTCTTTAAATATTTGCATACCAAAATAATCAGCATAATATATAAAGCTGAGCTGAGCATAGCGTGTGCACTTGGAAAACTAAAACCTGTTTCCTCAATTAGTCTCAATACACTCGGTCTTGGTCTTGAAAAAATGTGCTTAAACATTACGCTTAAACCAATGGCAACAGCTACTGAAATAGAGGCCGGTATCCCCACCTTTTTCCTGGTGCCGGGTATAATCAATAACAATACGCATATTCCTATGATGACAAAAACGTCCCCTGCATATGTAATAATTTTGAGAAATTCTGTCAACACAGGGGTAATTGTTTGAGATACCCAACCATACACCCACTCATCAAATCCTTGAGTTACTCCCAGCTGGATGCAAATAGCAAGTGCTGCAAATCCTCCTACGGCCAGAAGCACAAAAATACTGCGACAAATTACTTTTTTCATGATTCTTCCCTATCTTTTAGATCATTTTCATCATACAATATGATGCACATTGAAATCCATTATACGCCTGTTTTGCATTTATGGGGTAATATTTTCATATATTTTATGGAAAGTTTACAAATACAAAATGATTGACAAGAATTTTATCTTTTTATACGCCCTGTCTTGTGGAAAATGTAAAATTATCATATAATATAAGACATACTAACATAAAGTGAGTGTTTTTTTAATGAAACATCTTGATTTAATCACCATTATCATCGGTGCTCTAACATTGATTTTAGGCATTGCAGGCATTATTATTTCTCTGATTTTGAGAAGCGAATATATGATTGTTTCTATTTGCGGCTGTACCTGTGCTGTATTGTGCGGAGGTTTTGCCTTATTCAGCGGTATTATGGCAAAAAGGAAACCATAATATATGCTAACATGCTGCATCATTTACATTTTTGTGAATAGTAAATTGAAATAATAATGAAGGGATATTCCAATTTCGTATTTTAGAATATCCCTATTTCTATTTATATCACCTTTGTCAATATCCGCTTTTCAGGTGTATCCGGTTAAGAGATTGACAAAGATTCACTTTTTCTTTTATAAACAAGAATCTGCATAATTTGCAGAAATAAGTAGCAAATTGATTGTTTTTCTACCTGGTATTCTGTAAAACATTTTTATATTTCATCAATTCTTAGAATACATTTTAAATGTTTTGTTAAAAAGCAAAAAAGGCTTCCATTGCAAGGAAGCCCTTTTTAGATTTAAAAATATTATTCAGCTTTTTTCTTTCTTGCAAAGAATACAGTACCTGTCATAGCACCTGCTGCCAGTACTGCCACAGCAATCCACATTACAGTGTTGCTGTTGTCTCCTGTTTGAGGTGAGTTCATTTCTTGCTCTGTTGAACCATCAATTGTTCCTGAAGCACCTGGAGTGGTTGGTTCAGTAGGTTCTGCTGGATTTACAGGAGTTTCCTCTTTTTTCTCCAATGCTGCAATTGCTTCTTCAATTGCCTGAGCCATTGCGTCTACTTCAGCTTGTTGTGTAATATTTTTTCCTCTCACAACTGCATTTACTGCTGCATCTACGCCTGAGAAATCTTTATATTCATCTCTGTTTAGTGCGTTTGCTTTGGCAATTGCTTCATCAACCTTAGTATAATCCGCATCGGTGATGCTATAAACTTGTAATCCGTTTGCTACAGAAATATCTACAAACCAAACGGCACGACGTCCTTTTGCAACATCTAAAGATGTACCAGGAAGTAAAATATCATTGGTGGAAGCAATTTCCACACCATCTTTCAAAATGGAGAAATTACCAAATACCATTGTTTCGCCAGGAATATAAGAATATTTGAAAGTATATAAACCTGCTTCTGTAAGTTGAGCTGAGAAATTAGAGTCAAGACCTGCACTTACTGAAATACCATTTGTATTATCTTTCCAGAAATTTACTAAGAATTCTGTTAAATAATTATCGTTCACATCATTTAGTGATGAGGTTAATGCAAATTTTTCACCTGCAGTTAATTGTGCAGGGTCAATATAAACATTCACTTCATCAACAACAGTACCATTCTCTAACAAAGTACCTTTTGTATTTACATAGGGACCACAGTGTGCATTATTCTGATCTAAAACTGTATCTCCTTTTAATACAGCTGATACATCTGATACTGTTTCAACGCTGCCATATCCATTTCCGCTAATCCAATCACTTGGCAATAGAATAGGCGCAGCTTGTTCTGTTGGAGCAGGAGATGGAACATTTGGAGTTCCAATTCTTAAACCACCTTCAACAGAAATATCAGAAAACCAAATATATCCTCTTGTACCACAATCTGCTGTTTTTGCATTCATGTTGATTTCCTGAGTAGAAGCAACAACTTTGCCATTGTATTCAATGATAAATTGAGCATATACATCTCCGGATTTATCAAAGTAACGATATTTTAATGTGTAGATACCAGTTTCTTTTAACTCAGCTGTAAAGGAGGTATCAAGTCCAACGCTTACTTGTACTGCGTTATTATAATTTTTCCAAAAATTCGCCAATAACTCGGTTTTATAAGCACCGTTAGTATCATTCATAGACACAGTTAATGCAAATTTTTCAGCAACATTCATCGTGTTTGGATTAATAAATACATCTACAGATTCTACTATTTCTCCATCTGCCAGACTTGCAGCATTTGCTTTGGTATAAGGACCGCTGTGTGAATTGTCCGTATTTAATTCAGAATCACCCTGAAAAGTATATGTACCGTCAGAATTAGGTGTTATACTTCCGTAGCCCTGACCTGTTACCCATTCATCTGCTTGTATGGCGAAAACAGCTGTCGGAATTAAGCTGAATACCATCACTACAGAAATAATCATAGCGATTATTTTTTTCTTACTCATAAAAAATCCTCCTGTTACTTTTCTGCCTATTCCCTAATTTTGAATAAAATTCTTTGTAAAGGTGTACTTTTTTAAAGAAAATTAATTATGGACATATTCTTTAAATTATAAATTTATGAATATTGAAAAAGATAAAATGATATTATATAATTAACATTATGGAATAATATAAATTCTTTGTAAAAGTACACCTTTATAAAAAAAGCCAAGGGAAAATCATATGATTTTCCCTTGGCTTTTTTATCTTGATTGTTTTCAATGATAGTTTTTATAACTCCAGCTATACTGATTGATAATATAAAATTTTTAGAAGCTATCTTTATCAAATATTGTGAATGAGGTAAATTTGGTTTATTCCATAGCAATCATAGCCGCTTTTCCATGTATAAAATCCAGCAACTGTTCGGGGGAGAGTTCGATTTGTGTTCCAATCTTTCCTCCACTTATGATGATAGTCCCCCATTTGGTACAACTCTCATCTATTATAGTTTGATACTGTTTTCTCATACCAATAGGAGAGCAGCCACCGCGAATGTATCCTGTTACTTTTTGTATTTCTGAAACAGGAATCATCTCCACAGATTTTTCGCCTACCGCTTTTGCCGCCGCTTTTAAATTTAATTCCTTCGCAACAGGAATTACAAATACATAATATTGTTTACTATGCCCTTGTGTCACCAATGTTTTAAAAACTTGATTGACATTTTGATGTAATTTACTCGCAACAGACATACCGTCAATCGCTCCGTCTTTACTGTCATAAGTATGTTCTGCATATGGAATATGCGCTTTATCCAGTATGCGCATTACATTTGTTTTTTGCTCCTTTGCCACTGCTCATTCCTCTTTTCCTTTTCTTTTTGTATAAATGCAGAAATCCAATACTTCTCCTAATTTAAATATATTTTTCGATAAAACACCTTATAAACAAACCCTGCACGACTCATGGTCGATAACAAAAGGTTCGGCATACAAACGTACAATATCCTATTGCTTAAATACAGTACGGCTTATTTCTTCAATCCCCCTGCCCACAATGCCATTATCTTAAAACAGTTCTCCTAATCAATATACAATCTCCGCAGTTTTGCTATATATGTCATTTTAGACAAATACGCCAATTCTTCCTACTGCTTTTCCATTTACTTCTATGGCAGACAGTAGATTTTGGAAAATATCGCTTTTCAGGGATTCCAAAATAAACTCCTATGCACCTTTTCGTGTATACGGATATAGCAATACATTTCACGGAAATACGTCTGTCAATATTGCACTATACTTCTTTTGGAGCATATAAAGTCAAATCGGGCACATCTGATATCATCTATTTTCTCGAAATAAACTTTCTGATACTCCTTTTAAAACAAGGTTACAAATGAAAGAATCGAAACTCCTCCCAAAACTGCAACGACAATCCAAGCTTTTATCTTTTGAAACATTGTATTTTGATACTCTCCCATGACATCTTTACGGGAAGTCAGTAATGTTAAAAATACCAATATTGGCGTCATGAGAATGCCGCTTATCACCTGTACCAAGATAGCTAAATGATTCAGCGGTAAACCCGGTATCATAACTACAACTGCTGCCGCAATGACACAGCCAAAATATACACCATAGAATTTAGGAGCTTTGGTAATGCTGTCATCTAAACTTTTACTCCATCCAAATGCTTCTGCTACCGACCATGATGAAGATAACGAAACTGTAATTGCCGCCAGCAGACCTGCATCAAATAGTCCAATTCCAAACAGCATTGCAGGTACAAAGCCAAATTTCTCCTGCAACGCTCCTATTAACTCGGAAGGACCTGCATTTTCAATATCAGGAATACATCCAAATAAAGCGGCTCCTATTAATATAATAAACACTGCAATGACAACTTGCAAGACACAACCGATTACGGTATCCATTTTTCCTTTTCGTAAATCTTCTTTTTTAGAGCCCTTATTGATATACGCACTGTTTTGATAAAAAATCATCCAAGGTGCAATTGCATTACCCACCAATGCAATCATGTACCATATTACATTGCCATGTTCTCCACTGGGAACTGCCCATGTTATAAATGAATTTGCAATTGCATTCCAATCAGGTTTTGTCATGCAGGCAATGATAATGAACACAATGTTTAAACAGCCAACACCTACTGCTATTTTTTCTTTGGTTGCATATCCGCGAAATAACGCAATTGCCAATACCAATACTAACCCTATTAGCACTGCTGCCCACATAGGCAGCCCAAGAATGACCAAACCTGCAGACATGCCAATAAATTCTGTCATCAAAGTGATAAAATTCTCTACGACCAAGGAAAGTAATTGGTATATCATCCAAAACTTTCCATACTTTTGTTTTACCAAAGTATTGTAACTATCCTCTGCCACTACCCCTAATCTCATTGCCATTTCTTGTACCGTATAAGTAATCAACACCATAAGCAATGTAAGCGGAATAAACAGTCCAACACCAAATTTGGCGCCTGTTACTGCATAGGAAATCACCCCGCCCGCATCATTGTCGGCCAAAGCGGCAACCAGTCCCGGTCCCAATAATCCCAGTACCATGAACAACGAACGTTTGACAGAGTGCTTTTCTCCCTGCAATTTATGTTTGCCCATGACACCACTCCTAAAAATAGTTCTAGGATATCATACGCAAACGGGATAATTTCTGTGAGGAATAAAAAAGCCACAGAAAGTCACCAATTAAGTATCAATATATGATTCATAATCTATTCTCAAGTATATAGCTATAAGATAAAGCACACTGACAAAACAAAAATAAATTTTTTCAAATTTCTCAGACTTAACCGTTTCGTTTCATATATAACAGTGGATACGGATTTCCTTGCTCATCATAGTCAGTTCTTTTATATGTACGAAAGCCCATATGCTCATAAAATCCTTTTGCAGATATATTTTGCTCGTTAACAGTCAGCTCATTAATTGAATAATGCTTTATCCCGTATTGCAATAATCGCTTCCCCAATCCTTTTCCTATATCTTCCGATGAAACAAATAACATTTCAAGTTTTTGTTGTTCCACACCCATAAAGGCAATAGGAATTTTATGTTCATTCTCCGCAATAATTAAATGAGAGATATGTTCTAAGGCTTGCGGGACATATTTTTTGATTTCCTCTATTTCGCTGTCTGACAAAAACAGATGTGTTTTCTTCACAGCGCTCTCCCACACTTGTAATAACTGTTGTATCAGCAATACAGGTCTTTCAGTTACTTCAAATATTTGCATATTTATTTCTCCTCATATGAATCTATTTTGGGATAATTATAGCATAAATACGCCTTCAATTTTATATCAAAATTAAGTAAAGTTTCCCTCTTCAGAATACAAAAACAGTTCTAAAAAAGTCAGCAAACATGCCATAAAGTTTACGTCATACTGTAAAACAGGTGGTTTCCTCTATTGCAAATGAAAAAACGGCTTTTTTAAAAAAGCCGTTTTTTATCCGCCAACTTATTCTTCAATTCTCCATTTAATGCCTTGAGGCGTATCTTCCAAAACAACATGTCTGGCTTTTAATTCATCTCGAATTCTGTCAGCAGTTTCCCAATCTTTTTCCGCACGGGCTTTGGTACGCTGTGCAATGAAAGCTTCTATTTCCTCATCCAAAGACTGCTCTTTTCTACTATAAAGCAGACCTAACACATCTGCCAAACGGTTAAACATATCCAGCGCATATTGACATATTTCTTTCGATGGTTTTGAAGAAGCATTTAAATGAGTATTTATATCTTTGGCCAAGTCAAATAATGCTGAAATCGCATCTGCAGTATTAAGGTCATCGTCCATTGCCTCAATGAAATGCGCTTCATGACGATTAAATTTCTCTTTTAGTGCTGATTCGCCTTCTTTCTTTCCTATTTCCGCATTTTCTAGTAAGAAAGTCAAATTTTCACGGCAATTATATAAACGGTCCAAAGCAGCTTTACATTGCTCAATAATTTCTGTACTGTAATTGATTGGACTGCGATAATGAGAGGCCACCATTAAATAACGAATCGGCTCATATCCATACTTCTCTGCTACATCGCGCACCGTAAAGAAATTATTCAATGATTTGCTCATCTTATGATTATCTACATTGATATAACCGTTGTGCATCCAATAACGCGCGAAAATTTTTCCGTTACAACATTCACTTTGTGCGATTTCGTTTTCATGATGTGGGAAAATTAAATCTTGACCACCACAGTGAACATCAATGGTTTCTCCCAAATAACGGCGTGCCATTGCAGAACATTCAATGTGCCAGCCGGGACGTCCCTTACTCCAAGGAGCTTCCCAGTACGGCTCTCCTTCTTTGGCCGCCTTCCAAACCGCAAAATCCATGGCGTCTTCTTTCATTTCACCTACACTGATGCGGGCGCCGGATTGCAAATCATCCAGAGGCTGATGTGACAATTTACCATATTCATCAAATTTTTTGGTTCTAAAGTATACGTCCCCATTTTCAGCAACGTAAGCATATCCTTTTTCCAATAAATCAGCAATAATATGGATAATTTCATCCATATTTTCAGTTGCAAGCGGATGCACTGTTGCATGACCTACATTGAGTCCATCAGCGTCTTTCCAATATTCCTCAATGTATTTTTTGGAAACAGTAAGATAATCCGTACCCTCTTCATTGGCTTTTTTGATGATTTTATCATCAATATCCGTAAAGTTCTGTACAAACGTTACCTTATTTCCGCGGTACTCCAGGTAGCGGCGCAGTACCTCAAATACACAAATCGGCCGTGCATTTCCAATGTGAATATAATTGTAAACAGTTGGTCCGCAGGCATATATTTTGAAGTGGCCTTCCTCTTGAGGAATCAACTCTTCTTTCTCTCTGGTTAAGGTATTGTATATTCTCATCCAACTCTTCCTCTCATCTTCTGTCTTCCTATTTCATCTTATGCTCATTCTTCTTTTGTATCACCGGTTTTCTCTTCTGTTGGAGCCGGCAATAATTTTTGCTGTGTTGCTGCAGCAAGCTGCTTTTTTAAATCTTCTACTTCCAGCTTTAATTTAGTATGCTCTACACTCAGGCGGCACAGCTCCTGCGCTACCGGGTCGGAAACGTGAATTTGGTCTAAATTACAAGTTTTAATTCCATTGATTCTTACAATTCGGGCAGGCACACCAACCGCTGTAGCATTGTCCGGCACTTCATCCAACACCACTGCACCGGATGCGACACGTGCTCCGTCACCTACACGGAACGGTCCCAATACTTTTGCCCCTGAACCTATCATAACATCATTGCCCAGCGTTGGGTGTCGTTTCCCGTGGTCCTTGCCTGTACCGCCCAACGTTACATTTTGATAAATGGTACAGTTATCTCCAATTTCAGCTGTTTCTCCAATGACCACTCCCATACCATGGTCAATGAATAGTCCTTTGCCTATTTTGGCACCCGGATGGATTTCAATTCCTGTTTTATGGCGTGAACGCTGAGAAATCCAGCGGGCAATAAACTTCATATTGTGTCTGTAAAACCAGTTGGCCTTGCGGTAAGAACGCACGGCTTTAAAACCGGAATACAGCAGATACACTTCTAATCTGGAACGGGCAGCAGGGTCGCGTTCCATAATAGAATCCAAATCTTCTTTTAACTGTTTAAACATAATTGCCTCCTTCTGCCGTAATCAATGGGCAAACATTACATACAAAAATAAAAAACCGCCTGCGTCCCCTGTTACAGGGACGGAGGCGGCATAACAGTCGCGGTTCCACTCCGTTTTATCACTCTCGGGGCCGATAACGGTGCCAACCGTATAAAGATACTCCCACAAGTTTAGCGGTTTCCCTTTATCTGCATGTAAAATACCTTGTATTTTACCAAACAGGTGCATTTCCTGTTTGTTCAACATTAAGAATGCTTTCAGCCTATGGACATTCTCTCTCTGTAACGGAAGCAAACAGTACTTCTCCTATTCATTACATTTGATTACTCTCTATTATATTACAAAGCTGAAAAAAATGCACTACTTTATTTTGAATTTTTAAACAAATTCCAGTTTTGTTTTAAATAAATTGCACCTGAAATGATGGTAAATAAAGTAGAAATACCTACTAAAACGTTTCCCGCAAACCAAAATACCGCACTGCTGGAAAATGGACCAACCGCAAAACCCGGCATAACGGACAAGTCAATTAGTTCCTGTAAATACTGCATGATTAAAATACCTACAATTGCAACCATTTGGCTGACCGTTTTTGCTTTACCCCAAATATTTGCGGCAATAACCTCTCCCGTATTAACTGCAATCAAACGAATCGAAGTCACCATAAATTCACGCGCAATGATAATTAGGACAAACCAAAGCTCTGCAAGACCTAAATTCACAAAACACACCAATGCGGAAATAACCAATATTTTGTCTGCAAGCGGATCTAAAAACTTACCAAAATTTGTGACCAAGTTTCTTTTTCTTGCTATTTTTCCGTCCAATAAATCAGTAAAGGAAGCCAAAGCGAAAATAAGCCCTGCAATTAAAAAGTGGTGAGGAATTGTAACGTTTACCAGAAACACTACAAAAAACGGCACCATAATAATACGAGCTACCGTCAGTTTATTTGGTAAATTCATGAGGTATGCCCTCCTTCCACCAGTTCCCCCATCAGGTCGCAATTGATGCAATCTGTGATATGTACATGAACAAAATCACCCGGAGTTGGTAATGTATTCACCGCCGTAAATAATACTTTGCCGTCAATATCCGGGGAATCTGCATAGCTTCTGCCGTAATAACAGCCGGAATACTCATCATATCCTTCTACCAATATTTCCATAACGGTTCCGATACGCTGCTGTCCCAATTGCTGCATAATATCCATTTGTTCTTCCATCATGATTTGTGCACGATGCTGTTTTACATCTTCGTCAATTTGATTCGGCATCAACGCGGCAGGCGTGTCTTCTTCCTGCGAATAGGCAAAACATCCCATACGGTCAAAACGGATATTACGGGAGAATTCTGCCATTTGGTTAAATTCTTCTTCCGTCTCTCCCGGAAATCCTGCAATAAAGGTAGTGCGAATGACCATATTGGGAATTCTGTCACGCATTTTTTGAATTAACGCTGTCAGACTTTCTGTATCTTCACCGCGGTTCATCTCACTTAATACACGTCCAACAGAATGTTGCAGAGGAAGGTCGATATACTTCAAAATTTTATCTTCCGTTGCTATTACATCTATTAATTCATCCGTAATACGGTTGGGATAACAATACAATAAACGAATCCAATGAGCACCTTCAATTTTGCATAAACGGCACAGTAATTCAGGAAGCATCAGCTTTCCGTAAATATCCTCTCCGTAGCGTGTGGTGTCTTGTGCAATCACAATGAGCTCTTTTACACCGTTTGCAACCAGTTGTTCTGCTTCTGCTACAATGTCTTCCATGGTACGGCTTCTAAATCTGCCGCGTATCAGCGGAATGGCACAGTAAGTGCAGCAATTATCACAACCGTCTGATATTTTTAAATAGGCATAAAATTTTGGTGTAGAAAGTACACGCTCACCTGACAAGGACAAATCATATTTGGAGGCAAATAACTCTTTTTTATGTCCTTCCAGTGCTTCTTTCAATGCCAGTGCAATATCTTTATTAGCACCAATTCCAAGCACCGCATCTACTTCTGGCAATTCTTTGCGGATTTCTGTTTGGTATCTTTCCGCTAAACAGCCTGTTACTACAATTGCCTTTAGTTTGCCTGCTTCTTTTCTGCGTGCAAGCTGCAAAATTTCGTCAATGGATTCTTTTTTTGCACTTTCAATAAAACCGCAAGTATTTACAATCACTGCGTCGGCCTCTTCTTCAGAATTGCAGAGCGTATATCCTGCCTGCTGAACGGTTGCCAGCAGCATTTCTCCATCTACTTGATTTTTAGAACAGCCGAGGCTGACCATTCCCACTTTATATGACATAAAGACACCTTTCCTTACTGAATTTGTCTGAATTATTATTATACGTCACTGCTGTTCCATTTGCAATGCCTGTATCTAAGAATCATTCATAGTAAATATCTTCATCGCCCTCGCAGAAAAAACATGAAATTGCCTGTTTGATATCCTCATAACGATAACCCAGTCTTTGCAGTCCGTTTACAGTGCGTCGATATCCTTTTTCATCCTGCAAACAACGTAAATATTTTTTTTCAATGATTTCCTTTATCTTTTCTACCGGATTCGGCTCCAGTTCTTCCACTACTTGCGCAATGATTTCCTTATCAATGCCTTTTTGCAGCAATTCATACTGCGCACGTCGGCCGGAAAATCCTTTTCTGTTGAATAATTCTGCAGCATATCGTTTGGCAAATTCTTCATCATTGACCAGCCCCAACTCCTCCATGCGGTCAGCAGCCGACCGAGCAGCTTCTTTGCTGGTGGTACGCTGGATTTTTTCTATCAATTCTTTTTTGGAATGGCTGCGGTGCTCCAACAAATACAGTGCTTTTTCATTTGCACGACGGGCATCGGAAGCCAAAATCAACTCATGCAGCTGCTCATCCGTAATATCCATACCAATTTTATAACGGAACTGCAGCAATGTTTCCGTGTCAATGTTCACTGCAAATTCTCCGTCCAAAAATAACGCGGATAACATTTTACGTCTTTTTTCTATCGCCGTTATGAGCATATCTTTTCTCCTCTTTTATAAAACGGAAAATAAGGCGAACAAATCGTTCGCCTTATGGGTATACCGCTTAATCGTCTACGGTAATATCAATATTTGCCTTAGATGCAATTCTGGTAGTAGGAGTTTCAGGCTTTTCCGGTTCTGTTACTACCGGCTTTGCAACTGCTTTTGCAGCCCCCCTGGTAGATTTTGCATACAGTTTGCCAACATTTGCTTTTACTTCTTCTTCGATTTTGTCGTAAATCTCTTTATTTGCAAGCAAGAACTCTTTTACATTATCACGGCCTTGTCCCAAACGGGTCTCTCCATAAGAAAACCAAGATCCGCCTTTTTGAACTACATCCAGTTTAACTGCCAAGTCAAGCAGTTCTCCCTCGCGGGAAATACCGCGTCCGTACATCACGTCAAATTCTGCTTCACGGAAAGGAGGAGCCACTTTATTTTTCACTACTTTTGCTCTGGTACGGGAACCGATTTGTTCCGTACCGTTTTTTAAGGTTTCAGTTCTGCGAATATCAATACGAACAGAGGAGTAGAATTTCAGTGCACGTCCGCCCGGGGTAACTTCCGGACTTCCATAAATTACGCCCACTTTTTCACGCAGCTGATTGATAAAAATAGCAACACAGTTGGATTTTGAAATAGCGCCTGCCAACTTACGCAAAGCTTGAGACATCAAACGCGCTTGCAAACCAACATGGGAATCTCCCATTTCACCTTCAATTTCTGCTCTTGGAACCAAAGCTGCAACGGAGTCAACTACAATCACATCAATTGCGCCGGAACGTACCAAAGCTTCTGTAATTTCCAAAGCCTGCTCACCTGTGTCAGGCTGAGAAACCAACAGTGCATCCACATCAACGCCCAATGCACGTGCATAAACCGGGTCAAGAGCATGCTCCACGTCGATGAATGCAGCCGTACCGCCGTTTTTCTGTCCTTCCGCAATACAGTGCAGTGCCAAAGTAGTTTTACCGGAAGATTCAGGTCCGTATATTTCTACAATTCTGCCCCTCGGCAAACCGCCGATGCCAAGGGCAAGGTCTAAAGACAGAGAGCCTGTCGGAATTGCTTCTACCTGCAAGGCATCTTCTTGACCAAGACGCATAACGGCACCTTTTCCGAATTGTTTTTCAATTTGTGCCAGTGCAGTATCCAGCGCTTTGCTTTTATCTATAACAGCCATAATTTCCTCCATATTTGTATCAGTATGTGTCTTATTATAGTACATGTTTTCGCTAAAATCAATGGATTTCACAAATTTTCCAAACAAATGTTTGGTTTTATTTTTTGATTCCTGCAACTACTCGAATGATATTACCGCTGTCTTTTTCAAACTGTATTTGTTCTACACCTGCATCGGCAAACAGACGAGCAACCGCTGTTTCCTGCCCCTCACCAATCTCTACTGCAACGATACCGCCTGTTTTTATTTTAGGAATCCAAATATCCGCAATTGCACGGTAAAACAGCAAGCCGTCTTCACCGCCATCCAATGCGGTTGTTGGTTCTTTTTGCACTTCTTCCTGCAATGTCGGCAAGACTGCCGTTTCAATATACGGAGGATTGGACACAATCGTATCTATATCTTGAAAAGCAGAGGCAAATGCTTCGGACAAAATATCTCCCTGCAAAGCAACTACATTTTCAATCCCCTGTTCTTTACACAACGCAATGTTTTGTTGTAAATATGCAAAAGCAGGTGCATATTTTTCCACACAAGTGACATGTGCTGTGGAAAGTAAGGAGGCTATTCCCAAGCCCACAGCACCTGTACCCGCACATAAATCTAAAATTGTTGCTTGTTTTGTTTGTATTAATTTTGCTGCTGTTTCTACCAACACAGTAGTATCTTCCCGGGCAATTAATACGCCTTCCCCCATTTTTAAATGAAAATCGAGAAACGGCCACTCTCCAAGAATATACTGTAAGGGTCGTTTTTTTGCCCGTTGCTCTATCAAAGAAAAAAATTCTGTTTCCTGTTCCAAAGTCGCCTGTTTTGTATTGCCGTGCAGCATGAGGTCCTGCCGATTCATATGAAACACATGCTCAAACAGGCATATAGCATCAAAGGCAGGGCTTTCATTCCCTGCCTTTTGTAAACGCTGTTTGCCTTCCAAATAAATTACTTGCAGCGTCCGCATATAATATCTTCTCCATTCTCAGGAATCACATCTTTCATTGCTGCAATTGCAACTTCAATCATGCCGTCATCCGGTTCTTTTACAGTAATACGCTGCATCCACAAACCTGGAGCCGCAACGATACGTGTAATAATATTGTCATATTTAGAGCAGATTTTAATCAATTCAAAACCAATGGATACGGAAACAGGAAGCAGTAATAATTTAGCTGATGTTCTCAAAAACGGATTTTCAAATGGAATGAAAAAGCCTACTACAATACCTACTATCAGCATCAGCACCAAAAAACTGGTACCGCAGCGCGGATGGAAACGACTGTGTTTGCGGACATTTTCAACGGTTAACTCTTCTTTATTTTCATAGCAGAAGATGGTTTTATGCTCAGCGCCATGGTATTGAAACACTCGTTTGACTGAAGGAATCAAAGAGCAGATACCAATATAAGCAATAAAAATCAGTATACGAATTACACCTTCAAAAGTAGAGCGCCAAGGCAAAAAGCCATCGCCGATTCCTGTATAATTATAAATCAAATTAAAACTTAGTGCCGGCAAAAAGAAAAATAACCCGATTGCAATTAATACACCTAAAGTTCCTGCTATTACCATAAGGTAATTCATTGCATTTTCTCCAAACACACGGGTCATCCATTGGTCAAATTTTGAAGGTTCTGCTTCCTCTTCATCTTCAGGCAGAGATTTGTCCGCAGACATACCCAAAGCTTTAAACCCAATGGTCATAGACTCGTACATTGCAATAACGCCTCTGATAAAAGGCCAATTGAGCCATTTATATCTTTCACGAAGAGATTTGATTTTTAACTCTTCCACATCAATTGTTTCGTCAGGAAGCCGAACTGCCACCGAAGTCTTTTTCGGCCCCCTCATCATAACACCTTCCATTAAAGCTTGGCCACCGATGGAGGTAATCATTTTTGTTTGTTCTCTTGCCATATTCAATTGTTATTCCTTTCTTCAACCTCTCTGTTACTTTGATTTTCATTATCGTCCAACGTATCATCTATCTGCTTTGCATCGATAATATGTTGTTCTTGTGATTCTATTGGTAATTCCTGTTGTACTTCTTGCATATCTTTATTGTCAAATTGTTGCATTGCAGGAATACGAATGGTAACAGCTGTACCCAAGTTTTCCTGACTTTCCACTTCTAAAGTGCCATTATGCAAGGTGATAATTTCATCTGCCAAAGCCAAACCAATACCGCTTCCGCGCACTACATGATTTGCTTTATAAAATTTCTTCTTTATATTTGGCAAATGCTCGATAGGAATGCCACAGCCTGTATCTACAATCTGCACTTTAATAAAACCATCTTCTTCACAAGCTGATACACTAACAGTACCCTGTTCATCCGTATATTTCAAGGCATTATCAATAATGTTTACAAAAACTTGACGTAAACGGTTAATATCTCCCAGAACAGGAGATAACATTGCAGGTTCTTCGTACAGTAAAAACTTATGCTCTGCTTTTGCACGGTCACTGAACATATAAACGGCTTCGCCGAGTTCTGCCAGAATATCAATACGATCCATCATCAGCGTCATTCTGCCACTTTGCATTCTAGAGAAATCCAATAATTCTTCTACAATTCCGGAAAGACGCTCGGACTCACGAATAATAACGCCCATACCTTTATCAAAGGTACCGCGGTCAATTTCTCCGCTCTGCATCGTTTCTGCCCAGCCTTTAATAGCTGTCAGGGGAGTACGCAGTTCATGAGAAACGGATGAAATAAAATCATTTTTCATTTGCTGAGAGTTCCCTAATTCTACAGCCATTTCATTAATCGTATCGCACAGCTCACCAATTTCATCGTTGTGCTTTTTCTGTATACGGGCATCAAAATCACCTTGGGCAATTCGTTTTGCCGTACTGTTGATTTCACGCACAGGATTTAAAATAGATTTTACAAAATAAGTGCTGGAAATGCAGACAAACAGAATAATCAAAACACCTATTCCCGTTAAAGTTGCCACAATGGCTAAAATTTGACGGTCTGCATTTTCTAATGATACCACATAACGTACTCCCCCTACAACCATACCGTCATTATTTCTTAGTACACGGGTAACCGCCATCACTCTCTCGCCTGAAGAAATCTTTCCTTTCCAGCTGCCATAACCTTCGGCGTCCTGCAAAGCTGCATAATAATCATTCATAGGCTGATTTTGGTCCGGAGTAAAACCTGTAGAAGTGAGTACAATTTTACCATCACTGTTAATAACCATCAGCTCCATACTTTCTTTGCTGGTAAAGTTTTCTACATAGGTATATGCAAAGGATGTAAAATCTGAAGATGTTTTATTTTTATAATCAATAAACACGTTGGTTAATTCTCTGGAATTGGCATTTAGCGCTTGTAAAATACCGTTATAGGTATAATTCTGCACTGCAAAAGATAGTGATACGATTAAAACGACCAATACCAATACTACAATTCCTAAAACGTTAAATAACCAGCGCCGTGTGATACCTTTTATCCACAAGGCGATATATTCTCCCCTTTTCTAAATGATAAAGCAGCAAAGCATCTTATGCTTCCCACTTATATCCCAGTCCCCAAACGGTTACAATATGTTTTGGGTTAGACGGTTCATCTTCCACTTTCATTCTCAAACGGCGAATATTCACATCTACAATTTTTTCTTCACCAAAATAACTTTCTCCCCACACATGTTTCAAAATATCCGTTCTGTCAAGTGCGGTGGCAGGGTTGGAGAAAAAATATTCCATAATCTGAAATTCTACTTGGGTCAATTCAATAGGCTGTCCGCGTTTGAGCAGGTATCTGTTGCGTAAATTTAAAGAAAATTCACCGGAATGAATTTCTTCCTTAAAATTATTTTCCGTTCGCATCTCCGCCAGTGCTACTCTACGGTAAATAGCATCGACACGTGCTACCAATTCGGACGGACTGAATGGTTTTGTCATATAGTCGTCCGCGCCCATCATTAAACCACTGACTTTGTCCATCTCCTGTGTTTTTGCAGTTAACAGAATAATACCAATGGTTCCGCTTCTTTTTCTCAGCTCTTTACATACTGCAAGACCATCATATTTTCCCGGCATCATAATATCCAGTACGGCAACATCAAAATCGCCGCCTTCCCGTTCGTAAATTTCCAGTGCCTGCTCTCCGTTTTCTGCTTCATATGCTTCATATCCTGCACGTTTTAAGTTAATGACAACAAATTCACGAATAACTTGTTCGTCTTCACATACTAGAATTTTCTTCATGTGTTATTCCTCCTGAATTAAAATAGGACAATTAATTTGGTGAAAATAATCTAAAATAATATTCCACCTGCTCCATAGTCAATGACAGTTTGGAATTTGCACTTTCCAATTTTGCTGCAAACACCATATTTTCATGCTGCTTTAATTTATACAGTTCCGTATTTTCAGACTGATTCTTCCACTCATCTTCTGTCATTACTTGTATGGTTAACAATGCACTCCCTTTCACGCCGCTGTCAGCTCCTGCCGTATCAGGAATCCATTCATAAAAAGTTAACGCTCTGTTTTCTTCGCTCCACTCGGTTGTAATGACATCTTTCCATGCATCCGGTATCATGAACATATAACCGTCTTTGCTGTTGACAACTGTACTCAATAAATTGGTAAATGTATTTGTGCTGACATCATAGCGATGCCAATTTACAATATAAGCCGTATCGCTGATATTATCTGAAGAAATTCCCGGTAAAATATGTGTAATCGGAATTTCTATCATGGAATCCCCGTTAATATCCTGAGATGGAATAGAGGTGTTTCGTTCCGTATATAATACAGTTTTATCCTCGGGTCTGTACAAAGGATTCTTTAATTTATAGTCATTGCGGTCCCAATATAAAATTTCTGTTTGGTACGTACGTGCACTTTTCATACCGTCAAGGATGATACCATAATCATTGGCACTTATTTTTCCTACAGTTACTTTATTGTATTTTGTTACATCCGAGTCCAGTTTAGCTGTACCTAACAAACTGATACTTCCGTTTGAAATTGTAAATAATTTTGCAGTGGAAGGGCTTTCTTTTGTTTGCAAACGAATGGTTAAAATACCGTTTTTTCCACTTTCAAACTCTACTACAGCAAGTTCATTGTACAATTCTTTTGTTGGAACCTCTTTGATTGTTTCATCTTTATATGTATACAAATTCAATTCGCTGGTACCTGTCGTAGAATTTCCCCAGCCAATTGCAAAATCAACGATTCCGTTGCCGTTAAAATCTCCAAAACAAATTCTATCAATCTGTGTGGAAGGATTTTTATAGGATGCAATTTCAGTCCATGTTCCGTCTATCTGACTAATGACAGATATGATTGTATATGGCTCATCCCCTTTGGTATAAAATGCAATTGCCTCATCATTGCCATCACCCGTAACATCCTTCATGACAATAGCTGAACGATACTCTCCCGCTTTCGGATAACGCAATGTTAACTGATGGTTTGCCTTTTCTTCCAACACACTATAAATTTCTTGTCTTTCACCGGTTGCTTTCGGCGGTTTCATTAATGTTTGCGCATCCAGACCCAAAGGAGAACAACCGGTTAATGCAACTGCCAATAAAGCCGATGCTATGGTAATGAATAATTTCCGCTTCATTTTATACACCTTTACATGATATTTTCAATCAAAATAATCGTTATATGTATTTTTTATTATATCATCTTCTACATAAAAAGTGTAGTATCAATAATGTAACACTATCTTATATAAAAAACGGAAAAGACTTGTCTTTTCCGTTTTTTATATAAGAATTATTATGCATGAGGAATATCGGTATGTTCTGAAATCTCTCTATTAATTGTGACCAAATCTTGCACAGACAAGTCATGAATATTTTGATGACCTGTAATACGTCCAAACATTTTCAACTCTTCAAAAGACGCATTTAAATAATTGGATAAACGTTTCGCTGCATGGTCAATATGTAATCTGGAACGCAATTCAGGGTCTTGCGTGGCAATACCTACAGGACATTTTCCTGTTTCACAAATGCGATACTGCTGGCATGCAGCCGACATCAAAGCTGCGCTTGCAATAGCAATGGCATCGGCACCCATAGCAAGCGCTTTGGCAAAGTCACTGCTGACACGTAAACCTCCTGTAATCACTAAATCTATTTCCAAATGATGCTCAGTCAAATATTTTTTTGCTCTGTACAATGCGTAAATGGTAGGTATACTGGAGGCATCTCGTAATATAAGAGGGCTTGCTCCTGTCGCACCCCCACGACCGTCAATGGTAATAAAATCCGGTTTTGCATATGCAATCCATTCCAAATCTTTTTCAATATGTCCTGCTGCAATTTTGATGCCAATTGGACGTCCTTCAGAAACCTCTCTGAGCCAATCCACCATTGCTTTTACATCTTCCTTCGTTTGAATATTAGGAAAACGACTTGGACTGATTACATCTTCTCCAACCGGTTTGTTACGAATTTTTGCAATTTCCGGTGTTACTTTTGCGCCGGGCAAATGTCCACCCATACCCGGTTTTGTACCTTGGCCAATTTTAATTTCAATGGCATCTGCCTCTTTTAAATTTTCGTCTGTTACACTGTATAAATTCGGTACATACTCAAAGATATATTTATAGCTTGCGGCTTTTTCTTCCGGCAAAATGCCACCTTCTCCCGAACACATTGCAGTACCTGCCATAGCGGAACCTTTTGCCAGACCCACTTTAATCTCTTTGGAAAGTGCACCAAAACTCATGTGAGAAATATAAACAGGTCCATCCAGTTCCATAGGCTGTCTTGCGTGCTTACCAATTACAGTAGTGAGGGTTACATCTGCATGTGCATCCAACGGAGATGGATTTAATTGAGCACCCAAAATCAGAATATCGTTCCAGCTGACAGTTGACAAATGTGTACCCATAGGAGAAATAATGGATTCTCCCGTTAACGACATTTGATGAATCATGTCCATATACGGTTCATCTTGAGAGTCATATTTCGCAAACTCTTTTGGATACGCCAAAGGATTGTCTTTTGGTATATCTTCTGTTTTAGGTTTCTCAGACGCTTCTTTTACCTTTGTAAATTTTGCTTTTTCAGCACCGCAGATTGGACAGCGCCAATCATTCGGGAGAGCAGAAAATAGGGTGTTTCCGGCTTCATCATATAAATAGCCGCATACATTACATTTAAAAATAGCCATAGTGCCATTCCTCCTCATCTTTCTGGATATTTTTATTATACGCTTGATATATAAGTATGTCTATACAAAAATAATAATAATTCTTATTTTTATGATTTATGATAAATTTTTGTTTAAAAATGTAACATATCATACAAATTACTAGGTTTTTATCATGCAAAAATCCCCTTAGATGTTTCAATCTAAAGGGAATTTTCTCCTAATAAAAAAGTTTAACAACAAAAACGAGTCAATGAATAGATGTTTGAGAAAATATTCAGTCAAATTCTAACACTTTTGGATTGAAGCTCTTTGCAAAGCATTCATACGTACTGCATAATACGAAAAACTCTAAAGATGATTTTACCAAACAAATGCTCATTACGCGAAACAACCCTTGGATATAATACATATCCAAGGATTGTTTTATGATTATTCAGACTGTGCAAATCGTTTTACGATATAATGATTCGCCGCCAATTCATCTTTATCATCCAATTCAGGTAATTCTACTTTACCAAAACGTCTATTTAACGCTGTTTGCAGCAAATAATCACATAAATGAGGATTCTTAGGAAGCAACGGACCATGAAGATAAGTACCGATTACATTTTTATATACAATACCTTCACCTTTATCTTTATCATTATTTCCATGTCCGCTTAACACTTTGCCAAGAGGCTGATAATCCTCAATAAACGTTCTGCCTCCATGATTCTCAAAACCAACGATAGGCAGCGGGAACAAATCGCTTTGCAATACAATATTGCTGATTAATCGGCTGTCTCCACGTTCGGTATGAATGTTTACCACACCCAATCCCTCTATGGTTTCATCCCCCATTTTATAGTAATTGCCAAGCAGCTGATATCCACCGCAAATTGCCAATACAACGCCGCCTTGCTCTACATAATCAATAAAGTCTTTTTTAATTTTTTTTAAGCGGTTGCATACTAGCAGTTGTTCCCGGTCCGAGCCGCCGCCAAGTAATACAATATCCAATTTGGAAAAGTCTATTTTATCATTCAAATCAAATTCTCTTACTTCTGCGTCAATACCGCGCCATTTTAAACGCTGTACCATACAAATAATGTTGCCGCGATCTCCGTAAAGATTTAATAATTCCGGATACAAATGCCCTATTGTCAGCTTCATACTTTTCCTTCCTCCAATTTCTTGAGGATAAGATGGGTATTATACAATGCCGTATAGTTGCATAATACGTACAAATTGCCCGTTCCTCCCGTAACAAGGCGCTCGATTGCCTTTGTAACATCTTCTTCCACTTTTGATGGAATATCTGCATATTTAAACCGCAGCTGCATATCCAAAGCACGAATGCCGCTTGCAATAAAGGTTTGGACGCGCGCATCATGAAAACGTTCAAAATCAACATCCCACAACCAAGAAATATCTTTGCCGTCCTGTGCTTTATCGTTAATCACTACAATTAAATCTTTCGGAGATTTATCTTCCAAAACAGCGGAAATGTTCTGATTGAAACCGGCCGGATTCTTTGCAAGATTTAAAACCACATGTCTTCCGCCAATATCAAACAGTTCCATACGTCCGTTTTGCGTTTTGTGCCTGCGCAGCACTTGGTCAAACCGTTCCAAATAAAAGCCTGCGGTTCTTGCTGCCGCATAAGCTGCAAGAATATTATACACATTATAAAACCCATGACTTTTAATGCGGAATTGTCTGCCTTCCATGCGTAAAGAAATCCCTCTGTCTAAATGCACATTGGTGACAGCGTAATCCAATTTTGGTCTTGCAAAATCACATTTGGGGCAGTGATATTTTCCCAATTGACTGTAATGATAATAGTCATATTGTAATTCAGCACCGCACATTTGACAAAAGCGGCCTTCTTTCGTCTCTTTTGCCGCATGTTTGGCATCGATTACTTGTTCATCCACACCAAAAGTAACAAATGGATTGCCACTTTGTTTTGCCAACGCTACAGACAGAGGGTCATCTCCGTTTACAATTAACTTTGTATTTGGTGACATTGCCAAAGCTTCTTTGAGCACATCCATCGTAATATCAATTTCGCCGTAACGGTCCAGCTGGTCACGAAATAAATTGGTCAATACCATGTAATTCGGTTTAAAGTGGGGAAATGCTCTGCGCGCAGAAGCTTCGTCAATCTCAATGCAAGCACAGTCTGCGTTTAGTTTGCCACTGATGCTGGCGGAATCTGCAAATGCAGTTACAATACCATATAACATATTGGCGCCTGCACTGTTGCATACAACTTTTTTTCCTTCAGAACGAAGTGCTTCACATAAAAGGTTATTGGTAGTGGTCTTTCCGTTGGTACCACAAACCACAAAAATATCTTCGCGCACTTGGGCAGCCAAATCCTTAAGTAAATTCGGATAAATTTTCAGCCCAATTTTGCCCGGAGTAGAAGAACCCTGTTTGTTCATTGCTTGTCCAAGCCATATTAAAAATTTTGTCGCACCGATTGCGAGCATTTTTCTCATAAATAGTTCCTTCCTCCTGTTATGCCAACTTGATAACGGGTGTACAACTGTAACTTGCTGATACAGTCAAAACTTTTATATTTAGTTCATTATATAATACAGGCATTGAAATAGCAATGCGGAAATACAAGCTTTTACAAAATATATGAAAGCAGACTATTCATATATTTGTATAAAAATTATCATGTAATTTAAATATAAAAGCAATCTCTGCACATTCCAAGCAGTACTTTCATATGATGTGATAAAAGAAATAAACGATTCATGTTCAGATAAGGAGTTATACTATGATAATTCATGTTGTAGAACCCGGAGATTCTCTTTATAAAATAGGGCAGGAATATGGTGTTTCTCCGTATCGTCTTGCAATTGATAACGGAATTGAATACAACAGTACATTGGTAATTGGGCAAACCATTGTTGTGCAATTTCCAACGGTAGTTCATACCGTAAAACAAGGGGAATCCTTATATACCATTGCAAAACAATACGGAGTTTCTGTCATTTCTCTTTATCAAAACAATCCCCAGTTAAATGGGCGTTCTACTATTATGCCGGGGGAACAACTTATTATTACTTACGACCAAGAAAAACTGGGAAGTTTTGAAGTAAATGGATATGGAGAACCGTCCATCTCAGATGATTTACTGAGAAAAACATTGCCTTATTTAACATATGTAACACCTTTTACTTACGGATTAACTCAAAGCGGCAGTCTGGTCATGCTGAATGATAATCATATGATAGACATTGCAAAAGAATATGATACAGCCCCATTAATGCACCTATCCACCTTAACAGAAAAAGGCAACTTTGACAGTGCGCGTGCTTCCATTGTATTAAACAACCAAATGATACAAGATAAATTGATTGATGAAATTATCGAAAATATGAATGATAAAGGTTACTACGGATTGGACGTTGACTTTGAATTTATTAACAAGCAGGATGCAGAGAAATATGCTGCGTTTATTTCCAATCTGCGCTCCCGCTTAAACCCTTTGGGGTATGAAGTGATTACCGCGCTTGCCCCTAAAATTTCAGCCATGCAAAGAGGTACCATATATGAAGGACACTTGTATAAAGAAATCGGCATTGCATCGAATGCCGTATTTGTTATGACGTATGAATGGGGCTACACATACGGACCGCCTCAAGCAGTGTCTCCCTTGCCAAATGTACGCGCAGTGTTAGACTATGCTGTTTCAGAAATTCCGCGTGAAAAAATATTTATGGGCATATCCAATTATGGCTACGATTGGACACTGCCGTTTGAAAAAGGAGATAAAGCACGTTCTATTTCTAACGATGAAGCAATCAAACTGGCAATTCAATACGGCGCTGAAATTCAATATGATGAAACCGCACAAGCACCTTATTTCCACTATTACGATAAAAGAGGTCGGGAACATGTCGTATGGTTTGAAGACGCCCGCAGTATTCAGGCAAAATTGGCTCTAATTCCCGAATATGGACTGCGCGGTGCAGGATATTGGAATATTATGCGACCGTATCAACAGGGATGGACCGTACTGAACAGCTTATATCACATAAAACGTATTTCGGAATAAAGCAAAATACAAATTATTCAAGATAAAATGAAAGTATAACGTATATAAAGTATGCATTGTATTTAGCGTTGATATTCGTTCAGACCTTCATATATCTATGCTTTACAAAACGAATTATCTTATCATCTGTTCCAATACTTAGTCCCCATCTGCCACCAATGTTCTAACAGAAAATCAATGCGATAAGCTCCTTCTATTTATCTCAATCTATTTCTTCCATTTTTCTGTACAATGGATTTTTACTCTGTACAACACTTCTGTCCTCTGTTACATTTTCTTGCTACCATGCTTTAATCATAAATTATAATCTCAACCATTATCATAAAATAGAGTGTATTAAAAAAGCAATAAACCTTCTGGTATCTATTGACTTAGTGATTTTACAGAGATATAATATTAATAGGGAATGAAGTTCTCCCTCGGCATTGCCGGAACTGCTTAGTAAAGCTAATGACTTCTGCATTTGATGCAGAAGTCATTTTTTTTTGCAAAAGAAAGGGGGCAAATACAATGGCAAGCAATCAACATAACCATTTCTGCCTAATTGATAAATTTTTTCAAATATATTCTCATCAGATACCAAAAATTTTTTTAAATAATAAAGGAAAAAATTCTGCTGTCTACATAAAAATATTCCAAATACAAAAATGCTTTCAATATCATTTGGAAAATTGGCAACAACTGACTGACACTGATTTATATCAACATACATTACATTCCTCAAAAAGGAATTTGAAACAAACTCCTGTGGTTATATATCAAAAACACAATTTTCAGCAGACACAACATGAAAATGTATCGTTTTCATTCGCAGATATTGACTTTTCGTATGAAAACCAAATCGGAAAAAAATCAGATAGGAACATAAGATATCGCCTTACTCAATCCTATACATTTCATCGTTTCAATCAGAGTATATGTCCGCATATAGAACGTGCGCCTCCTTTATAAAAATCTTTCTTTCCCTTTTGAAATAGAAAGAAAAATATCAAATACAGCTTGAAAACATATTGGACTGTTATACATTATGAACACAAGACGGAAATAACAACCAAGATACAAGATGGACGGAGTGAAATTACATGCAAAAATTTATCAAACAAATACAAGTCATGGGAAAACCCATTGCAATGCAGCTTTTGTTGGGACTCATAGGAATCCCTGTGGGAATTATCATCGGAGCTATGGATACGGCTTTTGGAAAAATACTGCTTGAAATAACGGGTATCAGAGAGTTGTATCCTTTATATCTCATCCCCGCTTTACCGCTTGCCGGTATTTTAATTGCATTCTGCTATCAAAAGTTTGGAGGAACCAGCAGTAAAGGAATGGCACTGATATTTGAAGTGGGACATGGTGATGAAAAAAAGATTCCTTTAAGATTGATTCCTTTTGTAGTGGGAAGCACATGGATTACCCACCTATTCGGCGGCAGTGCGGGACGTGAAGGTGTTGCCGTTCAAATTGGTGCAACGTTCTCTCATTGGATTGGCAGACATTTACCCATAAAAAATGCAGGACCTATCTTTCTTGTGGCAGGTATGGCTGCCGGTTTTTCCGGATTATTCGGAACGCCCATTGCGGCTGTTTTCTTTGCAATGGAAGTATTGGTCATTGGAGAAATGAAGTTTGAAGCACTTCTTCCGGCATTTACAGCATCAATTGCAGCAAGTACCACATCTCAGGCATTGGGTTTGAGTAAATTTACTTTTATATTATCAGAGGACATCTCTTTCTCATGGATATTGCTTGCACAACTTCTCCTGCTGGGTCTTATTTTCGGCGTAGTCGGAGGACTGTTTGCATGGTGTTTGAAGCTGGTAAAACGCTTTTTGTCCGATAAAATAAAGAACCCTATCGTCCGTATTGCACTGGTGGGCGTCGGATTAAGCGCTTTATTTCTCTTATTATATCAAGGTCGCTACTCCGGTCTGGGAACCAATTTGATTCAGGCATCTTTTCACAATGGAACCATATATGGCTGGGACTGGATTTTAAAATTTATATTAACCATTGTGACTCTTTCAGCCGGATTTCAAGGAGGAGAAGTAACACCTTTGTTTTCAATTGGAGCCAGCCTTGGAGCAGCCATGGCAGGTTTGTTTGGTCTTCCTGTACCATTTGTGGCGGCATTAGGTTACGCAGCTGTATTCGGCGGCGCTACAAATACCTTTTTGGCTCCAATTATTATTGGAGGAGAAATTTTCGGATTTGAATCTATTCCGTATTTCTTTATTGTATGTACCATTTCCTATGTGTTTAATGCAAATAAATCTATTTATTTACAAAAAGCAAAAAACGCGCTAAAAAAATAGAATGAAAATAATTTCACAATTTTCGTAAAGTCGATAAAAACCAGAAAGTGAGTGGTACTCTTAAATACATAGCGTACTATGATACCAAACAACTGTCTTATCAACAGACTACGCAAAAATAAACTGATACCAACTGATTAAATGAAGTAAATGTATGAAAAGAGAGAACACGGATAATCCATATAAATTAATTATGGGGTCTACAAATATGTTTTTTATGGGTATACACATAATTTGATACAAAATAAATATGGCAGTCTCAAAATAAATCAGCTGTCTGCGTTAGCAGACAGCTGATTGTTCTTTTAAAACCAATCATCTAAATAATAAATGTTTATGTCAGAGACACAGCAACGATGCAAAGTTGAAATACTTTTGTCCTAAAGGTAACAATTTATTGTTTATGATATACCCCATAATTTTAACATTTGGTTACGATTCTTCAAATCTTTTTTGAAAATACTGTTTGTTCAGCAAATATGCCTTATCATTTGGTTTGCAGTCACCTGCTTTTTCATTGTAGTAGTTGGCTGTATCGTAATCTCCAAGTTTGTCATAGCAGACACACATTTGCATGTATGGAATATAATCATAACAATCCGGTTGGATAAAACCGCCTTCCGTATCCCTTCGTGCAGTATTGGCCGCCGTTTGATACCAATATATTGCCCTTTGATATGCGTTGCACTCCATAAAATAATCTCCTATTTCACAGCACGTTTCTGCACGCGGCTCATCATAAACAAAGCTTTGAAATAACGCATAAAGCGCTTCTTGTTTCTGACCCATTTGACGTCTACAATAAAATATAAATGTGCATGCATCAATTTGATTTTCTACCCAAGCATCTTCTCTTTGCAAAAATGCGTTAAATACTTGAATTGCTTTTTCAAATTGATTATGGTAATACAATTCTCGTGCATAATAGAACTGTTGTCTGGCGTCTAACACGTTTCCCTGCGCAATTAACTTTTCAAATATTCTTAAATTGCGGTCAGGATCTTGAACTCGCAATTTTTTATGAGATACGGCTGCGTCATCACTGTAATAGATATTACCTGTAGGCGGTATAATTTCATGTACAGCTCCTACCCATTGATACCCCTTATGATTTGCAATTAACCGTTCCCTATAGTAAGAAAAGGTAGGTTTGCCGCTGCTGTCAAAAGCAGTATGATATTTCATCATAACCATGTCTGTTTCGGGAGACAATGTCTCCTTCAATCTTTGAAATCCTTCTTGGTCTTTGGGCAGTATTACATCGTCTGCGTCGAGCCACATACAATACATACATTTTGCTTTGGAAAATGCAAAATTTCTGGCTGCTGCAAAATCATCTATCCATACAAAATCAAATACGTTATCCGTATAGGTATGAGCAATTTCTTTGGTGCGGTCTTTAGAACCTGTATCTACAATAATAATTTCATCCACCAAATCTTTGACCGAATCCAAACAGCGTGCCAGCACGTCTTCTTCGTTCTTTACAATCATACATAAGCTGACTGTTACCACATACATTCCTCCCATGCAGTTATCCTGGTAGTATTCTATGCATGGAAACAATAACAGGGAACCGAGATAAAAAAGCGCCCCGCAAATCGGAGCGCTTTTTCTTTATTCAAATATAGAAATTACGGAAACAGGACAATTTTCTTCTGCTTCCTGTGCGTCATCAAGACAATACTCCGGAATTTCATCCACGATGACCGAAGAAAGTCCATCTTCAAATTGAAACACTTCGGGACAGGTTGCTACGCAAAGTCCGCAAGCAATACATCCTCTTCTGTCTACATGAGCTTTCATAAAAAATCCTCCTTACGATGCTGCATTCCCTGTTGATAATACTCTGCTGTATACACTGCCTGCTACAGGCGTAATTTCTTTTGCATTTAACAATTCCGAAACCGTGACAAGCTGATAACCTCGCTCTATCAATGCAGGAATTAATTCCTCACAAGCGTCTGCAGTGGTACTGTACATATCATGCATGAGTATAATATCTCCATCTTTTACGTTATTTAATACCTCACTGACAATGGCATCTTTGTCTCTTGTTTTCCAGTCTTGCGTATCAATGGACCACAATACAAAGGTTTTTTGAAGTACCTCTTTTAATGATTGTGTAATTTGTCCATATGGCGGCCGTACCAATTTAGTGGTATAAGGCACATATTGCTGAATACGATGCTCTGTTTCCGCAAATTGATACTCAATTTCATCTGACGTTAATGTTGTGATTTGCGGATGACTAAACGAGTGACTTCCTATTTCATGCCCTTGACTATACTCTCTTTGAATGATATTGGGAAAATTGTCAACACGGTTGCCCAATACAAAAAACGTTGCCCTGGCATTATGCTCTTGCAAAATATCAAGAATGCGGGGTGTTACGGTATAGTGCGGACCATCGTCAAATGTCAAGGCAACCATTGGCTTTTGTTTGTCAATGATTGCGGTTTGCGGTTCTGTTAACTCACCTTTTGGCAGTGCTGTTGTTTGCACGGCTTCGAGAACAGCATTAGATAAATCAATATTCAAATGTCCGGATAAACTGTCATAGGGAATGGTAACGGATTGAATTCCAAAATAACCCGGCAAAATTTGATATTTTTCAAAATAAACTGCCAATCCATCTTCTTTTAAAGCAAAGTGCTGATAATTTTGTTCCGTGGGCTCTGTTCCGTTTAAAAATAATTCCGTATCCATTTGACTTTTTACATCCGAATTCTCTGCAAATTCTTCCTTTGCCTGTTCTGCCAGTATAGAGAAATCATCAGATTTGAATATATCGCCTAAACTGAGTTGTTTTGCGGAAGTTATTTCAAATACCAACGTATCAACACATTCAAGAGGATGTGCCAAAGCGGAAAAATTCTCTTCTGTATAAAAAACAACGGAAATAATGTCTCCTTTGATATAAGATTCATAATCAATCCAGATTGAAGAAGAAACATCAGGTTCCAGTGCTTGATAACCTATCTTTTTATTTTCAAACTCTTCTATTTTGTTGTATACTTCCTGCTCGATGACACGGTCGATTTCAGAGATTCCTGTAATAGGATAATGGATACTGACCGCATGTTCCTTGTCATCATTTATAATGGATTTTGTTTGTCCCACTGCCTGATTTCCGTCGCTGTTTTTCACATAAACATGTTTCGTAACAGCAGTCATAGGTTCTGCTTCTGGCATGGTGATTACTACAGAACAAATCCAATAAAAAATGAGAATCATCATGGTGAAAAAAACAATAAAGCAAGCAGTTTGTTTAAAAACGGAATGTTTCATATTAAATCGCATCCTATATTACAACGTATTTTGGTTTAGTATGCTCCGTTTTCTACGTATTATCGGAAGGAAAGTTATACTACATATAAAATAGGCATTCCATTCAGTTTTTTCTTTAGCTGCTCACGCAAAAAAGTCTCTCCCTCTATTCTCAATGCCTCTCTATACCAATATTTTCCCCTTCCCCGCCCGGTCATATCTTGTTTGTCATACAAGGGTGCCGCATTGGGGAACGCTTCTGTATTGATTGCATGATGTACATAACTGTAAGTCATAAAAATAATTTCTATAAATGCAGACTTTTTTACTTTACTGCTCAAGGTATCTGCCAAATGGGAAATCAATTCTGCATATAATATTTTCCATTGGGGAACAAAAATAACAGGCGCCAATAAAATCCCCACAGGATAACCTGCGTCACACATAGCATTTAATGCCATAATGCGCTGATTGAGCCTCGATGTTCCCAATTCTACTTTTCTGATAATGGTTTCCGGATTCAAACTCATACGAAATATCACCTTCTGCTGATGATTCAGAGAAAGCAAAGGCGAAATCATGTCGAACTTTGTGGGAAAGGTTAATTTTCCTTTTGCATTTGCGGCAAATTGTTCAATAGTCCATGGAAGATTTTCCGTAACTACATTCTCCAAAATTAAGTCGCTGTTGCTTCCAATCTCAAATGTGAGCGGATTTTCAGACTGATTGGCGGTACGAATCAGCTTCTCCATCATTTGTTCACGATTGACAAATATTCGCAAATAGGAACACTTGTTGTAATTACAGACCAGATAACAATAAAGACACATCGCACTGCATCCGGAAGACGTATAGGGAACCAGAAAATCAGAAACCTTATGATTTTCCGTATACTTATGTGTTTTCCTGGTACCTATAATTAAATTGCGTTTTAATTTTGGAAACTCGCTATTTTGAGCATTTCTGAACTGCTGTATATGATTATGGCTTTCAATCTCCTGCCATGGCAAATCTGCATATTTTTCTTTTAATTGTTGTCCTAAAGGATAAGATAATACCGACGGTTCATAATAGACCGCATCAAATGAAATGTTCATACGTCTCTCTCCTTGTTCTTATTTTACGTTCTAGTATGTCCAAAATGGTTTGTATATAAAAATAAAAAAGAGCGATACAGCTGTATCACTCTTTCCTTAACATCTCAATGTGTTCCTTTTACAATTTTCATACCGTTTTGTTCCAACATTCGGATAATCTCCGTCATGGATGGACATTCCGTACCATCCTTTTTTCTGGCGCAAATTCCAACATGTACAATTTGCGTTCCTAACTGCTTGAGCCTCTCTATTTTTTCCAGCATGCCATGGTCTGTATTTGGAGGATTTCCACATCCATTGCATTTCATAAACGCATCCAAATATAATGCTTCCGTTTGATAAATTGCAAAAGAACCTGTTCTATCATAAAACGCTTTAAGGCAAGAAGCACCCGTACATACGGCATTTGCATTCAAACAGGTTAACATGGCAATATGCTTCATTTTGTTTTTCCTCCCGGATGATATAAAATATGTAAAACGCCATTTTGTTCCATTACGTCCGCTTGTACCTCATAAATTTCTTCAATGATTTCAGAGGTCAGTACTTCTTTTGGTGTACCTTTTGTCACAATCTCACCATGTTTCATAACATAAATATAATCGCAATACATAGCAGCAATATTTAAATCATGAATTGCCGCAATTATTGTAATATCCAAAGATTTTACAATATCCATTAACTGCAACTGATATTTAATGTCCAAATGATTGGTGGGCTCATCTAAAATCAAACAGGGCGTCTGCTGCGCCAGAGCGCGAGCCAACAGTACTCTCTGCTGTTCTCCGCCTGACAGAGAGGAAAACAAACGTTCTGAAAAGTCTTGCATACCAACTTGTTGTAAACAGGTATCTACCAGTTGAAAATCTTCTTTGGTGTCTCTGTCTAACATACGTTTATGAGGCGCTCTTCCCAACATAACGACATCTTTTACCGTAAAATCAAAATTATAATGATTATGCTGCGCTACTACAGCTATCTTTTTTGCCGATTGCTTTAAGCTTAGTGTTCGCAAAAATACATCGTCCAGTAAAACAGCGCCGGACGTTGGTTTTAAGGTACGATAAATACATTTCAGCAACGTACTTTTTCCGCTGCCGTTGGGACCTATGATTCCAACGAATGAATGTTGTTTTGTATGAAAATCAATTCCCTTGAGTATTTCCGTTCCACCCAGTGAAATATGGAGGTTTTGGGTTGATACCGTCATGCGTCTTTTCCTCCAAATCCATATTTTCTGCGAATCATTAAGTAGATAAATACAGGCGCGCCAATGATACCTGTGAGTACACCTACAGGAAGTTCATTCCCCTTGAGCAACACACGGCAGCAAACATCTACCCAGATTAAAAAGATAGCGCCTATCAGTGCTGAGAGGGGTACTACTTTTTTGTGGTCAGTACCTACCAGCATACGCACACAATGGGGTATCACCAGCCCCACAAAACCAATCATACCTGCCGCATATACCAACACGCCAACAATAGCGGCACAAACTACCAAATATACATGGCGCCATACATGCAAATTAGTGCCGAGTGTAATTGCTGTTTCATCGCCATACAGCATTAAATTCAAGGTACGATATTGTGTCAGAAAAAATATAAAACCGGCCAGCACCACAGATAAAACAATCAAATTTGTGGTCCAATTGGCACCGCTTAAACTACCCAACAGCCAATGGTTCACCGTTACAACACTTTCATTATCTTTTGTCATATATACAATAAAGTTCGCAATTGCACTGCATATAGCACTTAACGCCATACCGGACAGCAACAATTTCGCTGTATTGGCTCTTGAACCAATATTTGCAAGAGTAAGTACTGCCAAAGAAACGACAAATGCACCTATAAATGCCAATATTCCTACAAAATTCCCGCCCAAAACAGAGCCAATCCCCAGAACAATTGCAATAACCGCACCTAAATATGCACCTGAAGATATACCCAGTACGTATGGGTCTGCCAATGGATTTTTCACAATGGCCTGCATAACAGTACCACAGACGGATAACCCAATACCAACCCCGACTGCTAAAATCAGACGCGGAAGCCGAATAAACCAGACGACATCATGAATGGAACCTTTGGCATAAGAGGCATCTCCAATGCCAAATAATTGGCGAATAATAACCTTATATACATCTGCCATAGAGATATTGCTGGAACCAATGGTAACCGCAAATAACAATGAAACAATCAGTGCACCAGACAGCAGAACCAACAAAGTGATAAAAGATAGGTTCCCTTTGAATAACCCATTTTTGAATGATCTTTTTTTCATACTATTGATTTAGTTCCGGATACAAACCTGCGGCAAAATTGCGGATTCCATCAATGGTACGAGCGCCGCTTGCATACATATCACCCAACATAATTGGATATACACGTCCATTTTTTACAGCATCCAGACTTGCAAATGACGGGTCTTCCATGACTTTTGCAACACATGTACTTTTTACATCTTCTCCATCGTCACCGCTGTTTTCCATGTAAACCACAAAAATAACATCCGGATTTTGTTCTACCAAATCTTCTTTTCCTACTTGTTTTGCATCAGGAGCTGCCAGTTCTCCTCCTAACTGTGTAATCATATCTCCTGCTAAAGAAGACGCACCATAATTGGAAATGTCATCATTCAAAAATTCAATGACAGAAACGGTTTGTGCTTCTTTTCCTTTGGTTTTAGCCAATGCGTCTTCAATTTCTTGCTTCATTTCATCTACCAGTGCTTGCGCTTTTTCTTCTACATCAAATATTTTTCCTATATTTAAAATATCTGTATATTCGTGTTCCAAAGTACGGTCATAACCACCCGCTCTTGTATTGGTATTAATATAAGTATTGGTACCTCTGGAAATCCATTGGTCTACATCGCCTAATTTTTTCTCACCAAACAAAGAACCCCAACTGAAAATCATGTCCGGCTCCAACATCATGACATCTTCTTTGGAGGGTGCAAACACTTCTTCGTGATAGTTCATCTTTGACAAACCGTCTTCCCATTCCTCTTTTACGGCATTATCCAGTCCGTAAGAAGCCACTACATGTTCCTCTAATCCCAAAGCAAGCATCGTTTCAATGGAACCTTGATACACAGCAATCACACGTTCCGGTGCCTTTTCATACGTAGTTGTTACCACATCACCCGCATAATTATAGCTTTCAACCGTCACGGGATAATGAGAGTCTGTCTGGCTCACCGATATTTCATTGGAAGCCGTCTCCTGTTGTGTTGTCCCGCAGCCGGTAAGCGCTGCAATTAACAATAGCGCCGACATACCTAAACCCATCCATTTTTTCATACTTGTTACTCCCTTTCAAATGTAAATAAAATATAAAAAACCGCATGAACCCTTCAAAAGATTCATGCGGTAATTTGCATTGGAACAGGATAATGAACACACGCCGAATAAGGCTGTGTGAAAACAGCCTTTTTATCCATTTAGTACCTCTTGAGTCCGAAGAGTAATTGTACTTATGTAATATCGCTGTATTCTGACTTAAACCTCATAGCAAATACCCTTCGCCTTCCCAGAAAATATCCAGTGACTGAACAAAAACAATTTGTTCGTGAAAGGCCGCTCCGTTATTACAGCAGCGTTCCTGTGTGGGAATTACACCCAACTTCCTGCAAATAATTGCAAAAGCGATATGACATACTTTATTAAATTATGGCAACATTATATCGGTTTCGGCAAAATCTGTCAATATCATCATTATGGAAAAAAGCCATACAACGTATGACTTTTTTGGGGATGTGATAAAATTTTACTGTGATAAATGAATGTGTTATGATTTTGCAATCCACTGTGCCGCATTGATTGCCGCAACTGCACCGTCTGCTACTGCTGTTGCCGCCTGACGTACTTGCTTTACACAAATATCGCCGGCTGCATACACTCCTTGATACATAGTTTCCATTTTTTCATTTACGGGAATATAGCCGTTTTCTAAGTATAATTCAGGATACAACTGTGTATTTGGCGTAGCACCTGCATAGACAAAAATCCCACAGCCTTCGTCCTCTATTTTTGTGGTTACACCTGTTTTTTCATCTGTAAGCTGTAACCATTCTACTTGGCCCTTACCGCCGATTTCGGTCAAACGAGAATGCAATAATAATTCCACATTGCCTAACTGAGCCAGTTTATTGGTAAACTCCGGAATGGCCCCCAGTTTGTCTTCAAAATGAATAATAAATACCTTTTTAGCAAAACGAGATAAATATAATGCCTCTTTGATGGCGCCGTCCGCACCGCCTACCACATAAACATGTTTTCCAGCATACGCTTGCGCTGATTTCGCTGCATTGAGTGCATAGCCTTTTCCTGTCAGTGTATCCTCGCCGGGAATACCTAGTGTTCTTGGTGTAGTACCGTTTGCAAGCAGCACTGCATGAGATTCGTAAACGTCACTGTTGGTCTTTACTATTTTTGTTTTACCTGTCAATTGCACCTCTACTACAGTCTCATAAGAAATTTGTACACCGGCATCCAGTGCTTGTTTTTTCATACGTGCAGCAAATGTTTCCCCAGTTTCACCCTCTACAATGGCTGTATAATGGCTTACAATGGACACTTTCCCAATCACTCCGCCGATTTTTTCCTGTTCTAAAACCAAAACACGCAGTCCTCTGCTCACCGCATACACAGCCGCACTAATACCTGCAGGACCGCCGCCAATAATAATAAAATCGTACATGATGCCTCTCCTTTACCAAATGATTTCTCTTATCCTCATTGGCTATATTATATGATAAAACTGTTATAAAGTAAAATTATAAATTTAAATAGTTTTATTATTAAAATTTATAGATATGGTAATTGTCAAAGATATCCTATATTTGAAAAAATCCTTTATTACACTGCTTTTCCTCTATCCATACCAAACCTCCACTTCTTCTAAATTATCAGAACTTCCATGTACTTCCTAAAAAGCTTAAACGTGCCATAGCAACGCTTTAGAAAAACAAAAAGACTCAGGCAGAGTTTCTGGTCTCTGTTCTGAGTCTTACTTTATGAATTGTTCCTGATTAAGATATGTCTCAGTACCCTTCCGGAGATTTTTAAGAGTGTCCTTTATGAATGGATAACAAATCGAAATATATAATCTAAACAAACGTTGTTATCCTTCGGATGATTCAATTGCTGTTTTCTTTTTATTCATTGGCCAAAAAGGTAATATACCAATTATAGCCCCTATCGCGGCCGGAATCATCCAACCCAGATTTAAATCATAAAGCGGAAGCATACCAATCCAATCAGCTACAATACCCAGAGGAATATTGGCGCTGTCTAAGCCATTGATAAATGAAATGCAGAATGCAAATGCCATTGAAAGTACATATATCATTCTTCTGTGCTGAATCCATCTTTTGAAAAAAGATAGGATAATGAGGACAACCAATACAGGATAAACCGCCATCAGCACTGGCAATGAAACCGCAACCAATTGAGTAAGACCAACATTACTGATTACAAAACTAAAGATACACACAATCAAAGCAATTTTTTGATAAGATACAGATGGAATTAACTCGTGGAAATAGTCGGAAAATGATGTGGTCAGCCCAATCGACGTAGTCAGACATGCCAATAATACGGCAATACCTAAAATGATACCGCCCGGAGTACCCAGTAAATCACTGGTCACAGCATGCAGCAGTTCCCCTCCGTTAGGGAACGAAGTTAGTGTAGAGGCACCAATATAAGTCAACATAAAATAAATTGCCGATAAAATGATAACCGCACCAATGCCGCAAATTACGGTATACTTTGTAATATTTTTTCTTTTCTTAATTCCAAAACCTGTTACCGCATTGATAATAATAATAGCAAATACCAAACCTGCAGGGCCATCCAGTGCATTATAACCTTCTACTAATCCCTGGAAAAAGGCACCGCCTGAGGAATAAGCATCCGATGCTGTTGTGGCTCCATATTGAATCGTATGATTTGATTTATCCATAAACAGACAGGAAAAGAAAATAGCTACAATGCTGAGAATCAAGATAGGTGTAAGATATTTTCCTATAATATCTACAATTTTGTTCGGTCTTGCACTCAGAAAATATGTAACAGCGAAAAACACAGCTGTTACCGCTAAAGAAACCAACCATGAATATTCACTTGGCACATAAGGTTTTGCCGCTAATTCATACGATACACTTCCTGTCCTTGGAAGTGCAAATAATGGGCCAATGAGCAAATAAACAACAATAGAAAGAAAAATGGAGAATTTTTTACTTATCAAATTTCCTAAATCCGTAATTTCATTACCCACCAGAACAACCGCAATAATGCCAAGTAAAGCAATACCTGCATCGGTTAATATGAAACCAATCAAAGCCTGCCAATAATTTTCTCCTGCCAGCTGTCCCATAGCGGGCGGAAAAACCATATTGCCTGCCCCGAAAAAAATAGCAAATAATGTTAAAGTAAGGGACATTATTTGCTTAAATTTTAATTTTTCCATTGTACCCTCCTCTAAAATCAATCTTTCATAAAATAACATGTCGTTTTATGATACCGTTTTTTGTGATTATTTTCAAGGATGAAATGGATTTTTGTATAAAATAATACAAATTTTCTGGAAAAAGTTGATATATCTATAAAAATAAAAAATAACTGTACTTTATTCTATTAGGATTCTTTTAAATGTTCCATACAAAATTGATAGAACTGCAAATATTCCTCTTCAAAAATACTGTCTTTCAAATATACAAAATTAAATTCTCTCTCTGTCGAAAATTTCTCAATGGAAATCTCTTTTAGAATTCCCTTTTCAATTTCTTCCTTTACAACCGGTTCATAGGCACATGTAAATCCAATTCCTTGACGCACCAAATCTTTAATTACCTGAAAACTTCCCAACTCTAAAATTTGTTCATAGTCATTGATAGATAGGTAATGTTCATTCAATATGTGTTCAAAAATATCTCTGGTACCGGAACCTTTTTCTCTTGTAACCAAAGGATAACGGCACAATTCATCTAATTTGTACGTACGTTGCAATAAAGGATGTCCCGGAGCACAAACCGCTAAAAATCTTTCATAAGACAACAGAGCATGTCCATATATGTGTTTATCAAAATAACCTTCAATGATGGCAAATTCAATTTCCCCATTGTTTAAACGTTGCAACAATCGTTTTGTATTTTCCACCGGCATGGTAATTTGCACATTCGGATGCTGCGTAAAATATTTGGCCATAATCTGAGGCATAATATATTGACCAATGGTAAGTGTTGCTCCAAATTTAATATGACGTTTTTCTTCTGTAGGTTCTTTCAAAATTTGTTTGACACGTTCGCTGTCCGCTTCCATGGTCATAATAAAGTGATACAATTGCTCCCCTTTTGGCGTTAGCATAACGCTTTTTCCGTGATATTCTACCAGTGGTACACCGTACTGTCTTTCTAGATACTGAACATGCTGTGTGACTGTTGGTTGTGTCATATGCAAGTTTTCTGCTGTTTTAGTATAACTTTTTAACTCACATAGTTTCATAAAAGTAAGCAAACGAAAATCTAACATAATATCCTCTTTCATAAATTAAATTTATCATTATATAATTTTTTATAATTTGATTTTATAACGAAACAATGATAAAATCAAGTCACAAATAAAAGGGAGGTGCAAAATGACCCATGAAAACAAAAATAATAGAACTGTTAAAACGCGCAAAACAAAACATACTTGAAATTTTACCTGGGCTGATTGTATGCGTTATCATTGCCGGAATCAGCCAAGTAATTGCACATTTTGTACCTACTGTAGGGGCTGCTTTATTCGCCATCGCTTTAGGTATTATTGTTGGAAATACACTCTGCACAAAAGATTTTTTTAACAGAGGAACAAAATTTTCAGAAAGTCGTTTGTTAGAGTATTCCATTGTACTGACAGGTTTAACACTAAATTTAACTGATATTATGAGTGTCGGCTGGCAAGGCGTATTATTCATTATTCTGCAAATGACTTTGACCATTATTGTCACATATTTTATTGGAAAATTACTCCGCTTTGGAAAAAAATTCTCCTTACTAATGTGTGCAGGTAACTCTGTGTGCGGTTCCTCCGCAATCGGCACAGTTTCAGGTGTAATTCATCCAAGCGCAAAAGACAAAGGTATTTCAATTACCACCGTGAATTTAACGGGTACCGTACTAATGATTACACTTCCCTTTCTCACAGGTGCTCTTTACGGAAATGAAACGATGCAAACTTCCGCGATGATTGGCGGTACTTTACAATCTGTCGGCCAAGTAATTGGCTCGGCTACCTTTGTTAACTCTGATGTAGTAGCTATGTCTACCATATTTAAAATTATCAGAATTATATTTATTGTATTTGTTGCATTGGCTTTCTCCAAATTAAATACCAATGAAGGAGAAAAACTGCTTTCCAGAAGCACCACAGCTAATGACGACAAAAAAGTAAAAGCAAAAATTCCGTGGTATATTATCGGCTTTTTTCTATTCAGCATCATTGCAACATTCAATATTATTCCTGAAATTGTTTCTCACACAGCTCATACCATCAGCAGCCAATTTGAAATTATTGCACTGGCAGGTATCGGAATGCGTGTAAAATTCCGCGATTTAGTAAAAGACGGACCAAAGGCATTGTTATACGGCGGTACTGTAGGCATTTGTCAAGTTGGAATTGCAATTGGGCTCATATTTATTTTCTTCGGATTACTTTAAAAAAAGCTCCTGAAAACTCAGGAGCTTTTTTTATGTTGCAAACATGACAAGAACGATTAAAATTCCTAAAAACGAAACATTAACTACGGTAAACAACCCCAAATAACGGAGGCCCTTCTTAGGTTCATGTTTTACATATTCACGGAAAGTAATCAAACTAGCCAAAGAAGAAATTAAAGTACCAATTCCACCAATATTGACTGCATATAATAAATCTTTATAATCGGTCACAAAATTAGACAGCAATAATGCACTGGGGACATTGCTGATAAACTGACATGTCAATATTCCATATAAAAAGGTATTTTGCTGAACCAGATAACCAAAAAAATCCCTTACTCCAGGAATACGCGCCATATTGCCGGCAAATACAAAAAAGGCACAAAACGTGAACAGCAGCAAATAATCTACTTCTAATAAAGCCTTTCTATCAGCAAAACAGAGAACACCTATGACTGCCAGAAGTCCTATATAATAGGGAATGCCATGAAATACGATTAAAATAGAAATTATCAGCAAACCCATCATCAGTGCCGTCTTTTTTCCGTCTAATTTTTCCGAATTTACCTGTGACAATTTCATAGGTGTAGATTTCACAAAAATCAAACAAGTAATGGTAATTAAAATAATGGAATATAAAAATGGCAAAAACATGGTAGAAATAAATTCCAAATCCGGTATCTGAAATTTACCATACAAATACAAATTCTGCGGATTTCCAAAAGGAGTCAGCATGCCTCCCAAATTCGCAGCAATAGTTTGCATAATAAAAGTAAACGCCATCCATTTTAAGTTATCTGAATTTTTGAGAAGATAATAGCCCAACGGTAAAAATGTAATCAAAGCCAAATCATTTGCAATAATCATAGATGCCACAAAAGTTAAATAGATTAATGCCAAAACAGCCATTTTTACCGTACGAAAACGCTGAATAATTTTTTTAGATATAATTTCAAAAAAATGAATATGATGCAGCCCGTTAACCACTGCTAAAACACAAAAGATACACGCTAAAATTTTAAAGTCAAAATATTGTATATACTGAGAATCTATAGGAACAAAAAACATCGTAACGATTGCCGCTGTAACAGCAATACAAAATACGATGTTCTTTTTCAAGAAATCGCCTACAATCATGGCAGCTTTACGCATACAATCACACTTTATCCATTAAATTTTTAGATAAGTTTATTATACGCTGTTACCGGATTTCGGGCAATAAAAAATATTTGTTTTTTATATGGTTTATTTAAGACAATGGAAATTCCACCACAAGAAACATTTTGAACTGCTCTTTTGCAAATACACTGTGTGGGTGCTGAGCAGGCATGATAATCGAATCTCCTGCATTTAGAATATAAGAAGTATCGTCAATGGTAATTTGGCCTTGTCCGTCCAATACGATGACCAAAGCATCTCCATCGGAAGCATGGGTGCCGATTTCTTCTCCCTTATCAAATGCAAATAAAGTCAAACTTAACGCTTTACTCTGAGCAATGGTTTTGCTGACCACCTGACCTTTTTGATATTGTACTTGCTGAGCAAACGGAAGAACAGCAGCAAACTCTAAATTTTTCATAAAAATCCTCCTACAACTTTATGATTCCTATTGTAGCATATTTCTGATATTAGTATGTTGCAAATACAACAAATCATGAAAAATATAATTCAAATATTTTCCGTTAGGATTCTGGAATTTGCATGCATATTTTCGGACAACCTTGAATCTATATTATAGAACATATAAAAATAAACTTCACTTTGATAAGGGAGGATATCGTATGAAGTATAATGACACCATTCGGCTGATTGGAATTGTATGCATTATCTATGGATTACAAGGTATTGTGTTCCCATTGTTAAAAGCAATTTTCAGCCATGAAATCCTATTTGAATTTTTTCATTGTTCATCCTGGGTAGCACTCATTATATACCTATGTTTTATCGTAGCAGGTGTATGTATGATACTATTTACAAAACCGTTTTCCAAACGGAAAAAAGCACAAAAGTAAAGGAAAAAATCATATCAAATATCTTACAACATAAGAGAAGTTTTGAAATAATGTCTGTAGGCAGAACGTTAAAATCTTGTCTTAGCAATCAAAATTTTGAACATGGAAAGATGCTCCTTTCTATATTTGTTTTGCTTTTTGCTGCAAGGTTGTTATAACCTCAAAAAAATTGTTCAACAATTTTTAACGCATAAACGTTACAACGTTCTTATCAATAGCCAAAACTTTAGTTTTGTTGCTGGTGCAAGGTTGTTATAGCATAAAATAAATTGCAAAGTAATTTCTAACATATAAACGCTAAAACGTTCTTGTTAACAGCCAAAACTTTAGTTTTGTTGCAGTTACAAGGTTGTTATAGCATATGCTATTTACATAAAAAATAAAGCATCCTATCCTTAAAAGGATAGGATGCTTTATCAACCATTTACAGCTTAAGCATACGATAACCCACACCAATATGTGTTTGGATATATTGGGGAGCGGAAGGATCCTTTTCTATCTTCTTACGCAGCGTAGCCATAAATACTCGCAAAGAAGCTACCCCGTTGCTCCAAGTATTGCCCCATATCTCCTTTGTAATGTAGGTATGTGTTAAAACTTTTCCGGTATTTTTGGCTAATAGGCAAAGGAGTTTATATTCTATTGGTGTTAAATACAATTCCTTATCCTTCATGTACACACATCTGGCTGCATAATCAATTTTTAAATCTCCATTGATATATACGGACTGTTCTGCCTCTGAACTTGTTTTCATAGTATTTAATCTACGAATAGTTACACGCAAACGTGCAAGTAATTCCTCTACTGAAAATGGTTTTGTCAAATAATCATCGGCACCTGCATCCAACGCATCTATTTTATCTGTATCTTCACTTCTTGCACTTACTACTATAATAGGCATGTTAGACCAAGTTCTGATTTTTGTAATAATATCAATGCCGTCCATATCGGGCAAACCTAAATCTAATAATACAATATCAGGATTGTGGGATACTGCTTCTAATATTGCTGCCTCTCCCGTACCTGCTGTATGAAAACGATAATCATGGGTTTCTAAAGTTGTAGTAATTAAATTACACACTGCCGTGTCATTTTCTACAACCAAAATTAAGGGTTTATTCATATAAATTGACCTCCTCTGCAGGTAATGTAAACCGAAAAACAGTACCTTTCGGTTTATTATCCAAAACAGAAATTTCCCCGCCATGTGCATTAATAATGGACTTGCAAAGCGCAAGACCCAAACCAAGACTTCTATGACTGTCTACCACTTCATTGGGGGCAATATAAAACATGTCAAAAATTCTTTCTTTTGCTTGGTCCGGAATTCCGGGTCCGTCATCTGCAATATCTACAATAACCTGTTTGTCTTTCTTTGTGGTTGAAATGGTAATGGTAGAGCCCGTAGGGGTATACTTTATAGCATTATCCACAATATTAATAATAACCTGAACAATTAATCTTGCGTCCATTTTTGCTAAAATAAAGTCTTCCGTTTGCACTACTTTGATGGTATGTTCATCCTTTTTCTTATTTACATGATGCAATGCTTCCGTAATGACTTCATCCATCAATTCTGCGGACATCTTTAAATGCATACTTCCTTCTTCAATTTTTGTAACCGCCAATAAGTTTTCTACCAGGTTAATCAACCATAACGCATCATCATAAATATCACTGTATAATTGCTGTTTCTTTTCTTGTTTCAATGTGTCTCCATTAGATAACAAAATACCTGCATTGCCTGAAATAGACGTTAACGGTGTACGCAAATCATGTGAAATGGAACGAAGCAAGTTTGCTCGCAATTGTTCATTTTTAGCAAGAATAGCAGCCTTTTCCCTTTCTTTTGCAACTTTTTCATTTTCCAAGGCCAATGCACATTCGCCTAAGATAGAAAGCATAATGCTGTTTTCAAATTCCTCCAAAGGCTCTTCATCTATGACAATGCCCACGACACCATATACATTATCATTCATCCGAATTGCAAGATATAAGCATTTCGCACTGGACAGCGTTCCTGTAGTGGCACCTGCCCTTTGATTGTTCTTAAATACCCATTCGGCAACAATACGTTCATTATCACTGATATAAGCCTCATTATGTTGTTCAATTCCTTTTGGTGAATATATCCGAGGCTCGGACAATGAAGCATCTTTTGCCAAATACACAACGATGTCTCTATCCAATAATTTGATTAACTGATGAACCGTAACATCAATGATATTTTGCTCACCTTCTGATTTTTGAATTAACTGGTTTGTATCAAATAATACCTTTGTACGAAATGCAACCTGGGCAGCTTGCCTGGCATTTCTTTTTATTTTGGTTGCCAGCGTACTTGTAATAAAAGCGGCAACAAACATAATAATAAAAGTGGCAGGATACTCTAATCCATACGTATGAAAGGTATATCTTGGGTAAGTAAAGAAGAAGTTAAACACAAATACGCTGATAACGGACGAGGCCAGACTATAAATACGGTTTGTTGTAATAACAGCCGTAACCAACACGCCCAATATATAAACAATAATAATATTTGCTTCACTAAAACCAAATAAATCAAAAATATACCCAATCAGCGTTGCTGCACATAAAACAAGAATACTTTTAATCAAATCAAGGGGTACAAATTTCCATTTATAATGCTGCTTCTTTTTTATTTTATAAGGTACAGTTTCCTTATCCGGAATTACATAGATATCTAAATTTGGAGAGAGCACCAACATCTTTTCTGTCAGCGTTGGCTTTGCAAAAATATGTTTTCTCTTTGCGGTACTTCTTCCAACTACAATTTTAGAAACACCGGACAATCTTGCAAATTCTGTGATTTGGAATGCAACGTCATCGCCGTAAACGGTTTCAATCGTTGCTCCCAACTGTTCTGCCAAATGGATATTGTCACGTAACCGTTTTTTATCCTCTTCACTCATATTGGGAAAATCTGATGTTTCTACAAACAAAGCGGTAAAAGTACCTTTAAACGCGTTTGCCATTCTCGATGCTGTTCGGATGATTTTTGCATTTGTAGGGGAAGAAGACAGGCAAACCAAAATATGTTCATCCGTAAAATAATCGCTGTTACTTTTAATTCTGGCACTTTCTGTCAGTTTATTTACTCTATCCGCACATCTTCTGAGAGAAATTTCTCTTAACGCCGTTAAATTTTCTATGCTGAAAAAATTTGTTAATGCCTTTTGCGCTTGGGTATCTAAATAAATTTGTCCGGCATGCAAACGCTCTATCAAATCTTCGGGTTCGATATCTACCAGTTCTACCTGGTCCGCATTGTCAAATACTCTGTCCGGAATACGTTCTCTTACCGTAATCCCTGTAATAGAAGCCACCATATCATTTAAGCTTTCAATATGCTGTACATTTACGGTAGTATATACGTCAATTCCTGCTTTTAACAGTTCCTCCACATCTTGATAACGCTTTTCATGTCTGCATCCTTCCGCATTGGTATGTGCAAGTTCGTCTACGATAACCAACTGTGGCTTTCTTTTTATAACGGCATCTAAATCAAATTCTTTTAATACAATATTGTGATAAGGTATTTGTTTATTCGGCAGTATTTCCAACCCTTTCAGTAACGCTGCCGTGCGCGGTCTTGGGTGCGGCTCCACATACCCTACTACCACGTCAATTCCTCGTCTTTTAGCGGCGTGTGCCGCTTTTAACATCGCATACGTTTTACCTACACCTGCCGCATAACCAAAAAATATTTTTAAATGTCCTCTCTTATGATAAGAATCTTCATTTTTAATGGCTCTTAACAATTCATCGGGATTGGACCTTATTTCTCCCATATAATTCACTCCAAAGCGCTTGATACATAAATTTATTATAGCATAGCCTATCTTAAGGAAATATAAACGAACCATAAATAGCATTAAGATTGTATAAAGATTATATCATACGGCTACATCTTTACAATATCTCCTTACTTGTATTTTTATCCATCACAGAAATACAAACAAACAATAATAGTCTAAAAAGATAGAAAATCCCGCTTTGAGAACATTCCATAAATATAGGCGTACAAAAAAGGGATTTTTCCTATCACGGAAAAATCCCTTAATATATTTGTAATGCTCAAACAAAATTATTCTTTTAAAATACCGTCTAACATGAGATTGACTTTTAGAACATTTACTGTTTCTTCACCAAAGATTCCTATAAATCTGCCATTTTTACATTTATCAATAATTGCTCGAATTTCATCTTCGGTTTTATTATTTGCCTTAGCAAGTCTGGGAATTTGATATTCGGCAGCTGCCACAGAAATATGTGGGTCAAGACCACTTCCCGAACATGTAACCAAATCAACAGGAATAGGCGTATCACCCATATCAGGATTGGCTGCTTTAATTTTTTGTACACGTTCATCTACCAATGCCTGATATTCTTCACTTGCAGGACTCAAGTTTGATGGGGATGCATACATAAGCGCTTTTCCATTTTCGTCTGTATAAGTAGAAACATCAATATTCATAATACGGCCCCACATATGTGCATCGTCAGTATATTGCTGGCCTAACAATTCACAGCCATATTTTTTACCGTCTACTTCGATAATACTGCCATTGGCTTGGTTAGGAAAAATAAGCTGTGCAAGACCTGTTACAACACCTGTATAAACAACACCGCACACTATGGTAAAGATTAAAAAGATAAGTGCTGCACGCGGTAACACGCTTTTTAATGTTTTCATGTACAATTCCTCCTTAACCAATTCCCATAACAGTTAATAACATATCCAATAATTTAATACAAATAAACGGTGCTACCAGTCCGCCCAAACCATATATCAGCAAGTTCCTCGACAACAGCTTTCCGGACGAAACCTCACGATATTTTACACCTTTTAGAGCCAATGGAATCAATACAATGATAATTAATGCATTGTAAATAATAGCCGATAGCACTGCTGTTTGTGGGGAATGCAAGCCCATAATGTTCAGCGCGGACAATCCCGGATACAATCCCATAAACAGAGCAGGGATAATTGCAAAATATTTTGCAACGTCGTTTGCGATTGAGAATGTTGTCAAACTGCCTCTTGTCATTAACAATTGTTTACCAACACGTACAATATCAATCAGCTTTGTAGGCGAAGAATCCAAATCAACCATGTTTCCGGCTTCTTTCGCCGCTTGTGTACCACTGTTCATGGCCACCGCAACGTCTGCTTGTGCAAGAGCCGGTGCATCGTTGGTACCGTCACCTGTCATAGCAACCAAGTGGCCTTTGCTTTGATAATCGCGAATCATTTGAAGTTTTGCTTCAGGTGTTGCTTCGGCCAAGAAATCGTCCACACCTGCCTCTGCCGCAATGGCTGCAGCAGTTAATGGGTTATCGCCTGTAATCATAATAGTTTTAATACCCATTTTTCTTAAATCAGCAAATTTTTCTTTTACACCTTGTTTTACAATATCTTTTAGATGTATTACGCCCAAAATTTTATGGTCTTTTGCTACAACCAAAGGAGTGCCACCTTGATTGGAAATGGTTTTTACTGTCTCGTAACATTCTTCCGTATAACTTCCACCCGCTTCATGTACATAATTGCGAACAGTATCTGCTGCACCTTTACGTACTTCCATGCCATGATAGTCCACACCACTCATACGGGTTTTAGCCGTAAATGGAATAAAAGTCATTTCATTTTCTGAAATTGTTCTTTCCTCAACACCATATTTTTCTTTCGCAAGAGCAACAATGCTTCTGCCCTCTGGTGTTTCGTCCGATAAAGAAGATAAATAAGCAGCATCAGCCAATTCTATAATGGAAGCGCCGTCCACAGGAACAAATTCATGTGCCTGGCGGTTACCGTATGTAATGGTACCTGTCTTATCAAGCATTAAAATGTCAACGTCACCTGCTGCCTCAATGGCACGACCACTCATTGCAAGTACATTGGCCTGATTGAGTCGGCTCATACCTGCAATACCAATGGCAGACAACAATGCGCCAATGGTAGTAGGAGCCAAACAAACAAGCAATGCAACCAATGTGGTTACGGAAGTAGGATTTTCAATACCTGCCTGATTTGCTGAAAATACAGAGTAAGTATAAAGAGAAACTGTAACCAAAATAAAGATAATTGAAAGAGCAACAAGGAAAATTTGGAGTGCAATTTCATTTGGTGTTTTCTTTCTGGCAGCACCCTCAACCATTGCAATCATTTTATCCAAGAAGCTTTCTCCTGCGTCACTGGTAACCTGTACTACAATCCAGTCAGATAACACTGTGGTACCGCCTGTAACAGCGCTTCTGTCACCACCGCTTTCACGGATAACAGGAGCAGATTCACCTGTTATGGCACTTTCATCTACAGATGCAGCACCTTCAATAATCTCACCATCGGCAGGAATTTGTTCTCCTGCCTGAACAATGACAATATCACCTTTTTTCAAAGTTGCGGAAGATACCACTGTGATTGCATCCTTTTGGTCTGCTGACGGTATTTTATGGGCTTCCACATCTTTTTTTGCCGCGCGCAAAGAGTCGGCCTGTGCCTTGCCTCTGCCCTCGGCAATGGCTTCTGCAAAGTTAGCAAACAAAACAGTAAACCAAAGAATAATCGCAATTGCGAGTGTGTAACCGGCTGAAGCATCCTTCAAGCCGCACAGAGCAATAATCCAAAGAATCGTCGTTAAAATAGCTGAGATGTAAACTAGCAGCATCACAGGATTTTGTGCTTGTGTTTTTGGATTAAGTTTAATAAAAGAATCTGAAATGGCTCGGCCAATCATTTTTTTATCGGCAAAGCCTTTTTTCGGATTTGATGCCATAGTATAACCTCCTTATGCTATTGTGCTGAAGAACTCAGCAATAGGACCAAGTGCAAGCGCCGGTAAGAAGCTGAGTGCACCGACCAAAAGTACAATTAATATCAGCAAAAATACGAACATTGCGTTTGTAGTGGATAGAGTTCCGGATGTGGTTGCAATCTTGCTCTTTTTGGCAAGACTTCCGGCAATGGCCAGAGTACCGATAATAGGCAAAAATCTTGCAAAAAGCATTACCAGTCCCAATGACACATTCAAGAATATCGTATTTCCGTTAAAGCCTGCAAAAGCCGAACCGTTATTACCACCGCACGACGAATATGCATATAACATCTCTGAGAACCCATGCGCTCCTGAGTTATTTAAACTGTCTGCCACACCCGGAACAATTGCAGCAATACCACTGCCCAACAGAATGGCAACAGGTGTTGCCAAACAAACGACAACTGACCATTTCATTTCATATGGTTCAATCTTTTTACCCAAGAATTCCGGCGTTCGTCCAACCATAAGACCGGCTATAAATACCGTGAGTATCGCAAAGGCCAGCATACCATACAGTCCGCAGCCAACACCGCCGAATATAACTTCACCTAATTGCATCAGCAACATCGTGACCATACCTCCAAGAGGTGTATAACTGTCATGCATGGAGTTAACTGAACCGTTAGAAGCAGCGGTTGTAAAGGTAGCCCATGTTGCGGAAGTTGCAATACCAAAACGGGATTCTTTACCTTCCATATTACCGCCGGCTTGATCGTACATTGTTAGATTTACCGCACCGTTGTCACTCAATTGAGATGTGCCGATTTGTTCTGTAACCGCCACTGAACTTAGTGCAAGTACCAAGCAAATAAACATTGCGCAGAAAATCGCGAAACCTTGCTTTTTATTCTTAATACTTAAACCAAAGGAGAAGCATAAAGCTGCAGGAATTAACAGCAGAGAAATCATTTCAAGCAAGTTTGTAAATGGATTTGGGTTTTCAAGTGGGTGAGCTGAGTTTACACCCATATAACCACCGCCGTTTGTACCCGTTTGCTTAATTGCAACCTGGCTGGCCGCAGGACCCATCGGAACAAATTGTTCCGTTACAATTTGTGCATCTGAAACAATCTCACCATTTAAGGTAACGGTATTGGTATCTAAATCAACCGTTGCACCCTCCAATACTTCACCGTCTGCACTTACCGCTACAGGTTCTACCAAAGAAACGGTTTCAGCCGGTTTAAAGTTCTGAATGACTCCGCCGCCAACAAGACAAAGCGCAATAATGAGGTTTAAAGGAATTAATACGTGAACTGTAATACGTGTAAGGTCTACCCAGAAGCTTCCAAGTCCTGTATCTTTTACTTTTGTAAAACCACGAATCAACGCATATAAAACCGCAATGCCGGTTGCTGCAGAAACGAAGTTTTGTACTGTAAGTCCCAGAGCTTGTGTTAAATAGCTTAAAGTTGACTCACCGGTGTATGCCTGCCAGTTTGTATTGGTAATAAAACTAATAGCAGTGTTAAAGGATAAGTCCCACGATACTCCGGAGAGTCCCTGTGGGTTGCCGGGTAAAAATCCCTGAAGCAATTGCAAAAGAAAGACAAACAGAAATCCAATACCGGAAAAAATCAGCACGCTGACTAAATATTTTTTCCAGGTCATCTGTTCGTCACTTTTAATCCTCATTAACTTATATACACCTTTTTCACACGGTGTAAGTATTCTTGAAAGAAAGGTCTTTTCGCCTTCCATTACTCTTTTAATATAAAAACCGAGTGGAACGGCCAATGCAACAAGAATTACAAGATACAGAACGTATTGTAAAACTGTGTTCATTTTTGATTATCTCCTTTCATTAAGATTACTACATAATAAACTAGAAGCGCGACCGCAATGCAGCCAATAATTGAAACAATTATCAACATCTTTTCTCATCCCCTTTTTTGCGCCTTCCTCAACAAGTATAATAGCAAAGATTTAAAAAAGGTATTAGCATAAACGTCTGTACATTAAGATTGCATTAAGTTTTCACGTTTTGTTCACAAGTCAGCCAAGTAACAATATCCATTTATGATATTATTTAGAAAAATTTTCATGTAACTTTCCATATTCAAATAGAAAGATTTTTTCTTATGATAAACAAGAGCAATAAAAAAGACTGCACGAAATCGTGCAGTCTTTTTCACTTAATATTTAAATTTCAGGATTTGAAATACCTGCTTAATATGAAATAACGCTGTATTATGAAATTATTTTTTCTCTTTTCTAACTCGTAATACAACAATTGAAACAACTAGGGCAGCAGATAATGCCACGGCAATATAAATCATAGTATTATTTCTCTGATCTCCTGTAGATGGAGAATTTACATTTGCAGTCGCTTGCTCTGTCTCGGGTTCTGACATTAAGCCTGTATCGGTCTCTGCGCTGTTTTGCTCTTCTTTCAGTGCTTGTATTTTTTGTTCGGCAGCTTCCAAAACCGCTAAGTTTGTTACCTTTTCTTTTTGTTCTTCTGTCAATGAGTTATAAGCGGCGCGTACATCTGCTACCGCTTGCTCTTGTTCCAAACCGGTTATTTCACCCAAGTTTTCAATCATTTCGCTCACTTTGTCCACCGCAGCCTGATCATCTTTTAAAGATGTAATTTTAAGTTCTGCTGCTTCCAGCAGATTCAGGTTATATACCTGTGCCTTTAAATCTTCTGTCAACGCATCGTATGCATCGCGTACTTTTACTACGTCTGATTCTTGCTCCAAACCAGTAATCTCAGGAAGATTTTGAATCATAGCAATGACATCATCTGCAGCATTTTCCTGTCTGCCATTTGTATACGCTTTGATCATAGCATTACCCAAAGTCAGTTTCATTGTGGTTTCCTGAGTTTGGAGTTCAAACGGTTTTAACGTTGAAACATCCAGCCATTGTCCGTCACAACTAATATAGCTTTCTCCCGGATTGGAGACTGCAATATATTCAAAACTATTCAACAAATATCCAATCTCTACCGGAAGGTAATTGTTAGCAGAACCGCCATTTACGGTTTGAACAATGGTATAAGTATCTCCCGGACGTAAATTTACCGGTTGATCTAAATTTATAGTATAAAATCCGTTGCCATCAACCGTTGCAGTCTGTTTGGAAACCAATGTTCCGCTTTCGGGCTTTCCTGATTCACCACCTAGATAAACAGCAATTTCTGCTGTGCTTCCTTCAGCTTGGTTAGAAAATAGAGACACTGCAGCCAAAGTGACATAATCATCTGCCGTAAATACATTAGCTACGGATTCATCCATACCACCAGTGTATCCGTTGTCTGCTAAAACAGCCTGAGCAGCACTCTGTGACATAGATAATGGAGAAGTAATGCCAAGATAATCATATTGCTCTATATTGTCGTAATCAAATCCGTCTGTTATAACATCCATCTCATAAGAAACAGGCAAACTTAAACTCTCATCATAATAAGAAATCCAAAAATACCCATAATCTTTTCCACCTTCATCATTTGGGATAGCATGCATATAATCATGCGCTGCAGAATAGGAATCAGGATCTTCTCCCCAGCTGTTTTTAATTAGAAAAGCACCATTTCCTTCCGGTTTTGTATCTCCGCTAAAGTTATCTTTAGAAAAATTATCATCCCAACCGATAATAGCAACAACATGATTAGGGCTATTTGACCCTGTGGTATAATAACACCCATGTTCTTCATTCCAATATTTCAAGATATTATCTTTTTCGGCATCACTTGTAGGCTGATATACATAGTAAAAGGCACTTACAGCACCATTATTATAAATAGATTCTTTTATTTGTTCAACAGCCTTGGCATCGTAAACATATTCTCCTGTTGTCCAGTTAGCAGGGCTGGGAAATATTTCTGCATTTTGCAAATGCGCTTCGCTAGCGGTACGATATGTTTCATTTACAGTCCAATTCGCATCTTTATCTTTTCCTCCGTTATCATCCTGATACGGAACATCGCTTTCATAAACAGGACCTTGCCAAGCAGCGTAGGTACCCATAGCATTTGTTACTTGTCCGCTGTCTAAGGCAGAACCTATATTATTGTTATTCATGCCTTCTCCCGCCTGATCTAATCCTTCAGGTCTTGCATGCTTTGTAAAATAAGCCAAATGTTTTTCCGAAAAATCAGGTGCAACTCCTGTTTTTAATAAGTAATTGGACTCTACTGCAGCAGTTGCCGCAAAAGCCCAACAAGTGCCTAATGGGTCCTGATTTTTTACCGACGTTGATAATTGATAATCGCGTAAATCATAAGATGCAGGCAAATCAACACCTGTATTTGCATAAGTTGCGGGTACATTTAAGTCACGGTCCAGCTGGTCTTTCAGCATATCCGCAAAGGGTATTTCTTCCAATGCAGGAAATGAAATTTCTGTATTTTCTTCCGCCTGCACAAAACTGAAACTGGATACTGCCAACAATGCAGTAAAGGTTGCAGCAAGCATAGCTGCCGTTCTTCGATATTTTTTTACTCCTGTCTGTTTCATATAATTCCCCCTATTATTCTGCCCTAATTCTAAGAGTTCCCTATAACTCTTCTAAAAACATTGTATTTTTCATGTTATTTTTGTCTAATTTGACATATATTAATATTATAATTCTTTTTTACCTTTTTGTAAATATGTTATTCCAATATGATAAATTAAAGTATAAATTTATCATATTTATACTATGAAAATAATATTCCTATCCATTTTGGATACTCTTTTGTGATAACTTTGAAAAACGGATTTCATATATAGTATGTATTTTCTTATATCACAAAAACCTGCCGATAAAGCAGTCGCCACTTTTTCGACGGGTTTTCCACATAAAACAACAAACCAACAGCTAATAATTTTATCAACTGTCGGTTCGGTTATGGGTTTACGCTACCGAAAAGATACCTGTTTAAAGCGCGGGGGGAAATGGCAAAACAAAAATCTTGGTACGGTGACAGGATTTGAACCCGTAATTTATCACTTAAAAACGGCATAAATACGTGCTTTTCAATACCACGTGTTTATAGGTTTTATGACCGTTTTTTAGGATTTCCCAATCAAATATAACACAAAGAAAACCGCGTAACCAAGCCATTTGACCTAGTTACGCGGTTTTTACGTTGGTACGGGTGACAGGACTTGAACCCGTAAGCTATTGCTTAAAAACGGCATGGATACGCGTTTTTTCATGATTCATGTTGCATTTTGTGTTGCATGATATAAAAACATCACTTTATAATCATATTTAAACTCTTGCTTTTTATCATAAAAAAGAAGCTGTCCAGCCCAAAAGCTGAACAGCTATAGCCCCGCTAATGCGGGGAGTTTACCCTATTACTTATAAAGATGCATATGTAAAGTATAGGGACACCCCCTGTCAGTGCAGGGAAACATACTGATTCCAGCAAGGTTCTCCGCCCTCGGGGTCACCCCTGCTAATGCAGGGAAAAAAGCGGTTATTTCAACCGTTTGTAATGATATTTTAGCACATCTGTATTGAAAAGTAAATGCATTTTCTATTTTTTGGAAGTTTGCATAAAGAAAAGCAGCGTTTTTTGTCGCTGCTCTTTTTTATTTTAAATATATAAAGCTCTTCTTTCTTCTTCGTCTTGATTTTTCTTTACTAAGTCTAAATGATTGTCTCTATACTCCCATAAATCAAAATAGTTCATAATATCTTCATCGTATGTATCTATTTTAGATTGACATGCAAACTCGGAGAACAAATTTACTTTATATTTTCCGTTGTGCTTGAGAATGTCGTCATAATTTTCCACAATATATTCTATTGGGCAGTTTACATAATCTATACTGTTCTCATTCTGAAAATCCCCATCCTGAATAAATTCTATATAACGCTCTCCACTTTCTGGATAAACTCTGAACATGTTTAATACTGTAATATTATTTTCATTCATCACCAAATACAAGTCTTTCAATCTTACAATCGTTCTTTTCATTTTTGTTTACCCCTTTTCTTTTCATTATACTGTAAGTTTTTGTAATTTCAAAGTATTTTTTAGATTTCTACTTTTAAAATATCGGCTGCTTTGTATACTACACTTTCAAAGGTTTCACCGTCTGCTGCTTCGTATTCTTCCAACATTCCAGCTTCTTCGCAAAGTTGTTCTAAAAGCTCCATACTCCATACGTCTTGTCCTCTTAGTTCTTTAGCAATTTCTTTTACGTTCATTTTTAATATCTCCTTTGTTTTTGTGTTCTTATCTTTACTGTATCTATATTATATATTATACGTACGTAATTATCAATAGGCAAAGTAAACAAATATACGTACGTAGATATGTGCATTTTTATTATGTACGTATTAATATGAAGGTGATATAATAAAGAAAAGGAGGTTTAAAATGGCTTACACAGAAAAACAGGGACAGTATAGTATTGAATACGCAAAAAAGAACTTAAAAAGAATTCCACTCGATGTGAAGCGAGAATACTACGATGAAGTAATCGTAAAGGCAGCTGAAAAAGAGGGCTTGTCTGTTAGAGCTTTTATTTTATCAGCAATCGAAGAAAAAATCTCTAAAAACACTTGACTTTATTACGTACGTATAGTATAATGATTATAGTAAGAAGGCAAGGTCTTACAAATATCGGAAAGGCGGTACACATGGAAGAGATGACAGATAAACAATTTGATAAAATTTTAAAAATGGTTTCAATGATTTTAGACGGTTGTAAAGATTTGGACGAAGCGAAAGAAAAGGTAAATGACTTACTGAAAGAGCAAAAGAAAGAAGATTAAGAAGAAAGCGGGCTTGCCACCGCTTTTCTTTTTGCATAAAAAAAGAGGGTAACGGATTAAACCGCTACCCTTTTATTTTTATGAAGCTGATAACAAATCTAAGTTCTGGGGTTTATCTATTTCACTCCAAGGTATTACTTTGGCTCCATAATTAACAAATGCATCTTTAACACCTTTTCCGATACTATTTTTATCATTCAGAATCACGATAAGCTGACTATCCGGCTTTCTCACAGGCTTGATGTCGTTCCACGAAAACAAAATATTACTCATATTGCTTTTATTTGGATTGTTAACGGTGGAACAAAATCGTTCAGGTTTAGTTCTATTCCTTTGGAATACAAAGTCATAGTTGTGTGTAAAACCAGAAACGCCTGTAAATTTAGCATTTTCAGTACAAAAAATATTATTTCTCTCAAAGAAGGATTGAACATCATCAACAAAGTATGATGCCACTTTTGCTGTTGTCATGTTTAGCATATCGTCAGCTTTTAACATAGCTTGAATAAACATATGTTTTTGACGTGAAAAATCGCTTAAAGAAGTTTTAGAAACTAATGCGTCCCCATCTAATTTTACACCATATTGAAATAGAATTTTATCTAGATGTTCTTTGCGGTTTTGAGTGAGTTTTAAACCATTCATTTTTAAACCGTTTATTATCGCACCATCATCAGTAATAATAATCTCATCGTTGTCCAGCTTAACATAAATCTGCAAATAATCGTTTGCGTTATCTAAAAAAGGTGTCGTAATCTCATAATATTCACCTATTTTTTCAAAAGTAATTTCACTTTTTAACCATTGTGTATAATTTTCAATAAGTTTTTGAATATCCAAGATGAACACCTCCTTTGTACTACTATATCATATTATTTCCTCTTGATAAATAACATTCGGTCTTTTTATTACATTAAATTTATTTAAAAAAATTATGGTATTTTCCACAAATTTAGAATCTTCAATATCTTCAGCCTCAATTGCAAAAGTTCTTCCGTATCGTTCAGTATATATGTGCCAATGAGAACCTTTAATTTTTGTACCATCTGGATTAATATGTACATTAGAAGGATTAATATGTAATTCTAATAATAAAATACCTTTTTTCAAGATTCTGGCGCCAAAGTTATATTTCTTATTATTTATACTACCTCTAAAAATTTTAACTGCAAATAACTCTTTCTTTAAATTTCCTTCGACTTCAAACTCTTCACTTTTACCTTTTGTTGGAAAAATAAGCTCTTCTTGCAGAGTTACCTTGAGCATTGTTAATAATTGCTGAGCTTCCTCTTCTGTGAGTTTTTTATCATTCATCAACTTATACTTTCCTTTTTCTAAAAATATGTTTGAAGTATAGCATTTTATGGAAACATTTTCAAGATATGTTATCTCTCTATTGTACAAAGTAAAAATAAAAAATCCTCCCCTGCGCTAAGCAAGAGAGGATTCTTTTTACCTATTTTTGTTCTGTATCCGTACTATCGTCTTTAGTACCGCTACCTTTAAACTGCTTAAAAATCTGGTTTGCATACACACTTGCACCGCTTACCAGTACGCCCTGTGTTAATGCTGTAAAGATAGCCATTGCTACAGCTTGCGGACTACCTAGGTCACTGGTAGCCAGTACGTAGATGATAGATAGTAAGATACCCGCCGCACCTACTGCAAGAGGTATCAGCTTATCAGCAATCAAAGCTGTTTTCTTGATAGCCATACCAATCACATATAAAACCGGTACTAAAATTAGTAGTTCGGGTTTGATATATTCTAAAAAGTCCATGTTATTTTCCTCCGTTCTGATTTATCTTTCGTATTTCTTCCATTTCACTTTCAACAAAACCGTTACCGCCCATAGCCTTATATACTTCAAATAAAGATTCTAAAGCGGCCATTGAATAGTTGCTGATATGCCCCTCTGCTCTTGCTCTTCTTAACGCTGTGTCTATTTGATAGCGTATCTGTGATACAAGGGCAGTATGGATATTGCGAATTGCCGAGTTTTCCTCGATAGTTCGAGTTATCTTTCTGTTTATCAGCTTGATGACGATAGCCACCGCCGCCGATGTTGAGGTGATAACCCCACATATGTATAAAATAATATCTAGGTTTATACTCATAGCTACCTCTTATTCAATACATAGTCTAAGCTCTGTGATAGGTACGCCCAAAACGCCCGCATACCCGTCTTGTCCTTGACCTTTCTCGTTGTCGTATTGCCAAGAGTATGCGTTTACCATATACTTTGCTCTCTTATATGGTCTAATGTCACCGGGGGTAAAGAAGTAAATCTCGATAGCGTCTATCACTTTACCCTCTCCTGCAAAACCATTCTTGTAGTCGTTGATGTTGTAGCCTGTCACATATGGAAGCCAACCTTCGCCCAGCACGTGAACGCGATACTTTATACTGCCTCTATCTACTCTAATAGCGACATCGGTTATCGGGGAACCTTCAAAACCTGCAAAGTCTTTCAAGTTTTCCACTTCCGGCAGCCAACCATGTGCCTGTGTGCGTACTCTGTAGTAGGCATTTACCTCTACTGTTTGGGTTGGTGTTTGTGGTGCAGGTTCAGCCTGTCCACCGTCCAAGCGTGCATTTACAAGATCAACGATTTCTGGGAAACGTCCTTCAAGATACGGACCGGGGCAGGCGGTTGCTGCAAACATCTTGTGCATTGTTAAGCTGCCATTTTGTGTACCGTCAAAAGACAAGCGGAAATTATTTCTTTGGCAGATGTCTACACATAGGTCAATAAGCTTGTTAAAAGCTACATCACTTACATGCCAACCGCCGCCAATTTCATCGTTTGCTACCTCGATTGTGACCGCCCGATTATCATTCCACGGTGAAGCACTTGCCCAAGAGCGATTGGCTTCATCTACGTACAGCCCCACGTTTCCGTTGCTGTCAATGCCGTAGTTCGCGCTTGCTTCCCTGCGTGACTTTGAAAAACTTTCACCCAGTTGCTCAAGCGAGTAGTTACCTGCCATGTGGTGAATCGTGATTTTTGATATTGGCTGATTACGCGGTGCGTTCATATTTGGTGATAATTTTGTATATGTTACTAAGTTACTGTTTGACATTTTTATTCTCCTTCCTCCGATACATCTTTTGCGCCTTTAAACATAGGCTCTTGCTTTAACTTTTCATACATAGATTCATAACTGACTGCTGTTTCTTTGTCGAGAGGATATTGAAAGGTA
>ERZ857521.348-NODE-348-length-72366-cov-4.741077_pt1 | contig 72366 bp, 57 predicted proteins | sample MGYA00519701_ERZ857521 | MGnify/ENA primary metagenome ERZ857521 (study PRJEB31778, sample SAMEA3449346) | human gut metagenome | biome: human gut; feature: human-associated habitat; material: faeces | place: United Kingdom | collected 2010/2012 ...
TCCGAAACACCCAACCAAGGAAGCTGGTGATAAAAATCACGCATAGCGTGATCATTGGTTGCTCCGTTTTTTCCATCAATCTCGCACATCGCCTCACTTGCCGATTCCCCTAAACGCACCCGGATACGTACCGGTTCATGACTGGCTGACATTCCCGTAACAAACTGCAGTCCTCCCTGTATTTCTTTTCCAAAATCGAATAAAAGAGCCGGATGTTTATCCCGCGTACTCCGTATCAGACAGATACGGGCATTCGACAAATCTGCCTGCCCGTTTCCTTCGTCCAACAGGTACTCCGCATTCCGGATCTGCGCGCTATCCTGCATCCATACAATCCGTTTCGGCGTAATATATTCACGCACACGGATATCACGTTGCTGAGCAGAAAGCGGGAGAATGCAAAGCGAAGCCAATATTACCAACAAACTGTTCTTCATGGGCCATTCTTTAGAGGTTGAATGCTGTAACCAAATCATCCAATTGCTGCTGGGTCATACCTTCCGGCTCCTCCCCCGAAGCTAAACGGGCACTAAAATAGATCTGCGCCGATTTGCTTAACGTATCAATCGCGTCGAAACACTCGATGATATCCTCGCCTACCGCCAAAATACCATGTTTCTCCCAAAACACCACATCGTGATGTTCCAGTTGCTTGATTGTCGCGTGAGCCAGCTCAACGGTTCCCGGAATCTCATAAGGCACAATACCTATTCCTTTCGGCACAATGATACGGCATTCCGGAATCATGCTCCACAAAACGCGGGTAATCACATCTGAATCCAGGAAGCGTTTGCAATGTGTCATACCGATTAAATCAGTCGGGTGCGTATGGAGCACCACCCGATTGTCCCGGCCTCCGGCACGCAGGTAATTGTGCATCATCAAATGAGACGGCAACTCCGAGGTCGGCTGTATCGGATGTTCGGCTATAGGCTCATAGCTCAAGCCATCATTTGCCACACGAATCAAAGCCCCGTTCTCCCACGGAGACTTTGCCACATAACGCATTCGCTTACCGGTACCTGTGACATAGAATACATGTCCGGCCAACGCTTCCATTTTTTCCGGCAAAGGCTTAGCCGGAGCTAAAGCAGGTAATGCCAATTCTTCAGCAGAAAGTAAGGTTGTCACATTTACCGAAATATTTCCTCCATTCCGTTCTGCCCATCCTCTTGTCCATAAATAACCAGCGACTTCGGCGATACGTTCTATCTCTGCCATCAATGCCGCATTGTCTCTTATTTGTTTCATTTTTCTTTTTTTATTTTTACCTCCGAATTTAAAATTTAGAGTTTCTCTTATATATTCGGGAAAATAAGAGAAACAATCAAAACCAGCATACCGGTAATAAGTACAACGACCGTCTTCCGGCTCACCCCTTGCCATTCTTTCAGAATAATCCCCCACACATTGCTGAAGATAACATTCAACGACATCAGGATACTCCATGAGAAGGCCAGCATGACGGGCGAATCGGTAAAGAAACTCTTGCCCATACCCAATCCGAAGAATTGTGAATACCACAATACACCGGCCAAGGCGCAAAATAACACATTATTCAGGAATATACCTCCGGAAACCGAAAAATATTCGCCTCCTGTATGATTCTTCAGATTCTGATAGATACAATATACCGCATTAGTGATAAAGCCACCTAAAGTAACGCACAAGATAACCGGATTCAAAGCAAACAACTCGCTCGCACCCTGTTCGCGGACGTAAGCGGAAATAGGTGCACCGGCCTCTAATCCTAAATTGAAGCAGGCACTCATCACACCGGCAAGCAAGGCAACCAACAATCCCTTAGTCAAAGCAAAATCCTTGACCGCCGCACGCTTTTCCTCTTCCGTCATGTTCTGAGCACGCAAACTTCCTGCATATCCGATAATGGCAATACCCGCCAATGTGATACACACACCCAACAGAAGAATCAAGCCGTCTCCATGCAACAGATCTTGTCCGCCCAACAACGCGGGAAACAACGTACCAAATCCGGCACACGTACCGAGTGCGATACTCTGCCCTAAAGCAACACCCAAGTAACGCATACTCAAGCCGAACGTCAATCCGCCGACACCCCAAAGCATACCGTAAATCATTGCGCTAAGGCTTCCTTCCTTTTGGAAAAGCTCACCTAGGCCAATTCCTTCAGGCAAAGCTAAAAACGCGCCTAAAAGCGGAAAGACAATCCAGGCAAATACACCTTGAATCAGCCAGAAACTCTCCCAACTCCAGGATTTTACCTTATTAATCGGCACGTATGAACTGCTTTGCCCCAAACTACCGACTGCAATAATCAGCAAGCCTATCAATATATCCATAAGCTCATCCTCGTTTGTTGGTTACTTCCGCCTCATATTTTTCTATATCAGTCAGATAATTCTCGCCCACCGGTACATTATTCTTCAAGCAGAACATATCCCAAACTGCATTCCAAGGCATACTCTTCAATTCTTCCTGCAAAGCCAAACGTTGGAAGAGCTGGTCTTTAGCCTCGTAGGTCTGTAACGTAGCAGAAGGTTCCAACAAAGCCTGAAGCAGAGCTTTCTGTGTTGCACGGACACCTATCACATACGCCCCGATACGATTGATGGTAGCATCAAAATAATCCAGTCCGATGTGGACACGATCCAGGGCATTGCAACGCACCAGTTCTCTTGACAAATCCATTAATTCATCATTGAGAATCACCACATGGTCACTATCCCAACGAATAGGACGGCTCACATGAAGCATGATTTCCGGTATGAACAGCAACAAGGCCGAAATCTTGTCAGCGATACTCTCTGTCAGATGGAAATGACCTGTATCCAAGGTAACTATCTTTTGCTTCTTTGCGCCATATCCCAAGTAGAAATCATACGAGCCCACCGTATAGCTCTCCAAACCGATACCGAACAATTTCGCTTCCAAGCAATCTTTCATGTTTTCATACTTCGTTGCGAAAATCTCATCCAGCGACTTTTCCAATATCTGACGATACATCAACCGGCTTGCCGGTACCTCCTTGCTTCCGTCATGCACCCAAAGATTCATGATACAAGGATCATTTTGGAATTTACCCATCTCTTCGCTGATCCAGCGGCACCGCTCGGTATGCTCAATCCAAAAGCGACGAATGGATTCATCTGGATTTGCCAAAGTCAAATTACCACTCTTGGGGTGAGAAAAAGAAGTACTGTTGAAATCCAGTTTCAAACCATTTTCTTTCGCCCATTCCATCCAACTCTGAAAATGCGCGGGCTCAATCTCATTCCGATCTACCACCTTACCTTGGAAATCACCATACGTCGCATGCAAGCTAAAACGATGCTTGCCCGGAATCAAAGACATGACTTTCAAAGCATCGGCACGCACCTCATCGATAGTCCGTGCACGTCCCGGATAATTGCCCGTAACCTGAATACCTCCAGTTAATGAACCGCCCAGATTCTCGAAGCCTTTTACATCATCCGTCTGCCAGCAATGCAAAGACAAAGCGATATGCTGTAAGATATCCATTGCCTTTTCTGTATCTACACCTAACGTTGCATAACGTTCTTTTGCCATCTCATACGCTTCAATCGTATTCTTTTCTGTTGTCATAATTGATATTATTTAGAGGTTAGACTTATAAATCTTTGATAAGCTGATTCGTAAGTATCAGCTGTATGTTGCGGAATAAATATTTGAGGAGAAACACTGGCCAAAATCAAACGGCGCATCTCCCAACGGTTATTGACCAATCCTGCCGCACGGGCCTGCACTAATCCATTTCCGATGGCAGTCGCTTCCGACGGACCTGCCACCACCGGCATCTGAATGACATCCGCAATCAGCTGGTTCAGGAAATCGTTCTTTGCTCCTCCGCCGATGATATGCAACCGTTTAATAGGGAACGGAGCCATTTGTTTCAGCGTGTTCAATACCTTCCGATAACTGAAGGTCAGGCTCTCAAAAATGCAACGTACATATTGCCCGACATTTTCCGGCAAAGGTTGTTGGGTGCTCCGGCAATAATCACGTATGGCGTTCTGCATATTTCCCGGATTGGCAAAACAAGCATCATTAGGATTCACAAAACTGCGGAAAGCAGCTTCTTGCTTCATTAAGTCAATCAGCTCAACATACGAATAATCCCTTCCGGATTGCTTCCATTCATCTTTGCAACGTTCCAACAACCACATACCTGTGATATTCTTCAGGAATCGGATTGTACCGTCTATTCCACCCTCGTTCGTGAAGTTCTCCCGGTAAGATTCATCTGATATAATCGGTACTTCCGTCTCGATACCCATCAAGCTCCATGTTCCGCTGCTTAAATAGGCGAACTCCGGATCTACAGTAGGAACCCCTGCTACGGCTGAAGCCGTGTCATGTCCGGCCACAGCTACCACCTTGACTGGCCCTACTCCTGTCGCCTGGGCCAGTGACTTTGTCAATGTACCAACAACAGTTCCCGGAAGCACAATTTTATCAAAAAGCGTCAAAGGAACACCAGCGGCTTCCAGCAAGTCCGGATCCATTTCCTTGGTGTACGGATTGACAAGTTGCGAAGTCGAAGCATCGGTATATTCGCAAACCCGGTTCCCGGTCAGCATATAAGCCAGTAAATCCGGTATAAACAACGCCTTATCGGCCTGCTTCAGAGAAGAAAAATTCTCCTTACCCTGTTGATATAACTGGTAAAGACTATTAAAATCCATAATCTGAATACCCGTCCGATGGTAAACATCTCCACGGGTCATCTGTTCCTTGAAAAAGATTTCGGGGACACCAGACGTATAAGGGTCACGGTAAGCCCGAGGCAACCCCAAAATAGTCCCATCGGCACCAATCAAACCGAAATCAACGCCCCATGTATCTATTCCGATAGATGTCAAATCGACCTTCTCTTTTCCACAGATAGTCAACGCCTGTTTTAATTCAGCGTAAATATGAAATATATCCCAATAATAACGGCCATGCATTTCCAAGATACGATTGGTAAAACGATGTATCTCTTTCATTTCAAACTTTTCTCCTTGAAAGGAGATGAGCACAGCCCGACCACTGGATGCACCAATATCAAATGCTAAAAACGTCTTTACTTCCATAAAATAATAGCAACAATTAAAGATTTTCCTTATTTTTGAGCAAAAATATCCGCTTTGCCGGTATTTTTTATTTTGATATTGATTTTAAACCTTTCAATTCTGATACAAAATGAGTTTACAATCTAAAGACCTGTTACATTATTTAACTTATAGTCCTAATGATGAGCTTTGGGGTGCAGTCATCACTACGGTCGGATTTCAATTCATCCCATCCGGATCACCTTATCCGTTATCCAAACATCCGGAAAATTATGATTTTCATAAACAGGACGGACGTGTATTAAACGAATACCAATTTATCTATATTTCCAAAGGGCACGGACAATTCATTTCATCCCATCAAAAGCAGACAACAGTCAAGGCCGGCGACCTGCTCATCCTTTTCCCCGGAGAATGGCATAATTATTATCCCGATGAGGATTCAGGCTGGGATGAATACTGGGTAGGCTTCCGCGGATCCTATTTTGAACAGTTGCGAAGCAAGCAGTTTTTTTCTATCGACAATCCGGTATTGCATATCGGCATCAGCAACTCGCTGATCGGACTTTATGAAGATCTGGCCCGTACCGCCGAAAACGAAAAGGCCGGTTACCAAATTATGATGGCCGGTATCTTGCAGCACATCACCAGTACCATCATATTCAAATATAAGAACAAGCCTTTTCATGACTCTTATATCATCGAAAAGCTGGCTGCTGCACGCCGTATCATGAAAGAGCAAATCGAGGAGCCTATATCCCCCGAAGTAATCGCGACTCAATTGGGTTTAGGCTATTCGTGGTTCCGACGTATGTTTAAAGATTACACAGGCGTTTCGCCGGCACAATACCAAATCCAATTGCGCTTGATACGAGCCAAGGAATTATTGACACGGACTACATTGAACATTTCTGAAATAGCCTACCAACTGCATTTCGAGAATGCCGGACAATTCGCGACCTTCTTTAAGAAACGTGAAGGCTTGACTCCGTCCGAATACAGGAACAGATCAAAGGTAGAGAGCTGAATACAAAAATCAGATGTTGGCAGATATTTGAATGCGTTGTTGGTATGCAAAAGGTAAAAGTACAAATAGGATTAGCGACAGGATGCCTGTTCCTGCTTATCGGGTGTCTGTTCCGTTTATGGGTTCCGCGTCCGCTTTTTACCCAGCCCTACTCTACATTGCTGTATTCTTCCGGAACATTATTAGGCGCACGCATCGCCGCAGACGGACAATGGCGGTTTCCTCCGGATCAATCCGTTCCGGAGAAATTCGCTATCTGCCTGCAACAATATGAAGACAAGCGTTTCCGTTATCATCCCGGAATAGATGTTCTGGCTCTGGCCCGTGCCGTCTACTTGAATATACAACAAAAACACATCGTGAGCGGAGGGAGCACGCTGACTATGCAACTGGCTCGCATCGCAAGAGGCAACCGTGAGCGCAACCTGTGGCAGAAATCCATCGAAATGCTTTGGGCCGTTTATCTGGAAGCAATCTATAGTAAAGACGAGCTGTTATGCATGTATGCCTCTCACGCTCCCTTCGGGGGCAATGTGGTCGGAATCGAAGCTGCCTCATGGCGGTATTTCGGCAGAGACGCCAATGCCCTTTCATGGGCTGAATATGCGACATTAGCCGTATTGCCCAATTCTCCCTCCTTGATCCATCCCGGACGTAACCGCTCTCGCTTGAAAGAAAAAAGAGACCGGTTGTTGTCTATCTTATATAAGGAGAAGATCATCGACAAAACCACCTACGAATTGTCCTGCATAGAACCTTTGCCGGCCAAGCCTTTGCCTTTGCCCAATGAGGCCCCTCATTGGTTAGAGCGACTGGCGTCCCGGCAACGAGGCAAACGGATCCAAACCTCTGTTCAACCTATCCTGCAACGGCAAGTCCAAGCGTTGGTCAACCGATATGCAGCAGACTATCGGTCCAATTACATTTACAATGCAGCGGCGTTGGTTGCAGATGTAGAGACCGGAAAGGTTCTGGCGTATGCCGGGAATGTGACTGATGCACCCTCAACCGAAGGCTATCAGGTAGACCTGATCACTTCCCCACGAAGCACCGGGAGCTTATTGAAACCGTTTCTCTATGCGGGCATGCTGAACGATGGACTGATTCTACCCTCTACCCTAATAGCAGATACACCTTTGAATATAAACGGATTCACGCCTCAGAACTTCAACAAGACTTTCTATGGGGCTATCCCGGCTCATATAGCCATAGAACGCTCCTTGAATGTGCCTTTAGTACGGATGCTTTCCCAATATAATACCGGCCGGTTCATGACCTTGCTCAAACAGTCAGGAATGACCACCCTGCATTTCTCGGAAGACCACTATGGCGCTTCGCTTATCTTAGGCGGAGCCGAAGGCACGCTATGGGACCTGTGCGGCATGTATGCTTCTTTAGCCCGCCAATTAAATCATTATCATCCCTACAACGGGCGGTATAATCCACAAGATATCCATCCGCTTACTACTCAGGTATTTCCTCGGTCGGATTCCATTCCTCATATTTTTGACAAGCGGCTTAAAGACGCCTCCTTTTTATCTAACGCTTCGGTCTGGTTCGCATTCGAAGCCATGTCCGAACTTAACCGCCCGGAAGAAGAAATGGATTGGCAACAATTTTCTTCCATGAAACGTATCGCCTGGAAAACAGGAACCAGTTTCGGAGGACGAGATGCTTGGGCGATTGGTGTCACCCCTCGCTATGTAGTAGGTGTTTGGGTAGGAAATGCCAATGGAGAAGGACGCCCGGGCTTGACTGGCGTGGGGTATGCCGCCCCTATCCTATTCGACATCTTTTCTTTACTTCCCGATACTCCTTGGTTTGATAAGCCCTATGATGAAATGGAAAAGCTTCCGATTTGCCATCAGAGCGGGCATAAAGCTTCCTCGCTATGCACACAAATTGATACGATCCACATCCCCCGCTCTGGCATATCTACTCCGGTATGTCCTTACCATCAGTTGGTTCATCTGTCAGAAGACGGACGTTATCGGGTAAACAGCTCCTGCGAATCGGTAAGCAAAATGAAGAACAGCTCTTGGTTTGTCCTGCCTCCGGCACAAGCCTACTATTATCGTAACTATCACATAGATTATCAGCCTTTGCCTCCCTTAAAACCCGGATGCGAAGAGGAGCAGTCCCGGCAAATGGCCATTCTTTATCCGGAGCATCATTCCGTGCTCTATCTGCCTAAAGGTTTTTCTCATACTCCGGAGAAAATTGTATTGAAAGCGACTCATATAAGAACCAATGCCACTATCTTTTGGCATTTGGACGATGTATATATAGGTGAAACACAGCAACAGCACCAGTTGGCTTGCTTCATCGAACCGGGCAATCATATCCTGACAATAATAGACGATAACGGGAACCGGCGGAGTATCCTTTTTGAAGTTAAGGAGTAATAAAGAAAGAGGGCCGGTATGTCAGAACGAATAAGACACACCGGCCACCCTTGTCATTTGTCAACTAAAGATTATCTCTTCTCATTAGAGAATGAATACGGAGCATCTTCAGGTTGGATTCCACGTTGTTTGTTAGGCTTGTCTCCCATTTCAATATCCAAAACGCCACCTTTCATCATTTCATTGTAATCCAAATAATTTTTGGTATAATCTTTACCATTGAATTTCATGGACTCAATGTAGATATTCTCATGGCTATTTTCCGGAGCATTAATTACCAAGCTCTTGCCATTCTCGAAATGAAGAATAGCCTTCTTGAATAACGGTGCGCCTAAGACATACTGAGAACTTCCCGGACATACCGGATAGAAACCTAACGCAGAGAATACATACCAGGCAGAAGTCTGTCCGTTATCCTCATCTCCGCAATACCCGTCCGGACCCGGAGTGTACATGCGATCCATCACCTGACGCAGCCAGTATTGAGCCTTCCAAGGTTCGCCGGCATAATTATACAGATAAATCATGTGCTGGATAGGCTGATTACCGTGCGCATAGTTACCCATGTTCATAACCGTCATCTCACGGATCTCATGGATAACACCTCCATAATAGCTATCATCAAACAAAGGCGGAACAGAGAATACAGAATCCAGCATCTGGACGAACTCGGCCTTGCCTCCCATCAGGTTAATCAATCCCTGCGGGTCATGGAATACCGACCAAGAATAGTGCCAGCTATTTCCTTCTGTAAAGGCATCACCCCATTTTAACGGAGAGAACGGAGACTGGAACTTACCGTCTTTATTCTTTCCACGCATCAGTTTGCTTTCCGGATCATACAAGTTCTTGTAATTCATCGCACGTTTAGCGAACAGGTCTATTTCGCTCTTCGGGCGCTTCAATTCCTTTGCCAACTGATAAATACACCAGTCATCATAAGCATATTCCAACGTACGAGCCGCATTTTCCCGGATATTCACGTCATAAGGCACATAACCCAACTCATTGTAATACTGATATCCTAAACGTCCGGAAGAAGAAACAGTAGGATGAACCCCGTTCACCGAAGCCATCAACCCCTTCCACAAGGTTTCCGGATCATCTACTTTAACGCCTTTCAGATAAGCGTCAGCCAGAACGGATGCCGTATTATTACCTACCATACAACCCCGATGTCCCGGGCTTGACCATTCCGGATAGAAGCCGCTTTCACGATAAGCATTCAAGAAGCTTTCCTGCATCTCTTTGTTGACCGACGGGAACATCATATTCAAGAACGGGAACAAGCAACGGAACGTATCCCATACGCCTGTACCTGTATAATAATATCCCGGAAGCACCTCGCCTGTGGTCGGGCTATAATGCACTGCCTTGCCTGACTTGTCTATTTCATAGAATTTATGCGGGAAAAGCAATGCGCGGTACATACAAGAGTAGAACACGCGATACTGGTCCAAGTTTCCGCCATCCACTTCGATACGTCCCAACAACTCATTCCAAGCCTTCTTGCCATCTTCTTTGATTTTATCAAAACTATCATTTCCCAACTCTTTCATATTGAGTTCAGCCTGCTCAAAGCTGATGAACGAAGAAGCTACCTTTGCATGAACCACCTCGCCTTTACAGGTCTTAAATCCGATGATGGCACCGGCATGATTAGCCTCTTGCTCCAACTTGCCTTCGGTCAAAGTGCCATCGGCTACCGTAGCCTGATAGGTAAAAGGCTTATCGAACTGGATAATAAAATAATTCTTAAACCCTTCCGGTACACCACCACTATTTTTCGTGGTATAACCGATGATCTTGTTCTCTTCCGGAACGACCTTTACATACGAACCCTTATCGAACGGGTCTACGGCTACATACGAATGTTCGTTTTCCGGGAAAGTAAAGCGGAACATAGCGGCACGATCCGTTGGCGTAAGTTCCGTCACAATGTCATACTCAGCCAGATATACCTTATAATAATAAGGCTTTGATATTTCGCCTTTGTGCGAAAACCAGCTGGCACGCTTCTGCATGTCAAACTCCGGCTTATTGACCATCGGCATAATCGAGAACTGACCGAAATCATTGATCCACGGACTCGGCTGGTGAGTTTGCTTGAACCCGTTAATTTTGGTCGCAGTATATTGATACTGCCAACCGTCTCCCATCTTTCCGGTCTGAGGAGTCCAGAAGTTCATTCCCCACGGACGAGCTGTAGCCGGGTACGTATTTCCCGTTGAAAGCTCAAAGGTAGACTCCGAACCCATCAATGGATTCACATATTCCACCGGATCAAAAGTTTCCGTTGCCTGTACATTCAAGGATTGCCCCATCCACATCAAGGATGCAACCCATGCAACAGCCCAAAAATTTTTTCTTTTCATGATACGTTTTTTATATGAATAATTAATATTAGAAATCTTTCTCGTTGGCCAGATTCCACATATTCAGGAATGAAGCCTTTGTAATATCTACCACCTTGTCCCAATTAATCTTATTGGCATGATCACCGGGCTGGTGATAATCCGGATGTGCATCCGTATGATACCAGATAATCGGAATACCCAACTTGGCGAAAGTTCCGTTATCACTTCCCCCTACGGGGTTATCCCAAGCGCGATAATTCGGCTTCAGTTTCAGGTCATACTCTTCGATGTCCTCTTTCAGCCATTGTTCGAATACGGGATGCGCCGCGGTATAGAAATAGACCACATGCTGCGGATTCGACTCATCGTTATTCCGCCCGATCATGTCAAAGTTCAAATATCCCTTTACCTTATTTATATCGGGAAAAGTCTGCGCAAAGGCCCGTGAACCCAGCAAGCCCTTTTCCTCTCCGTCCCAGAATGCGAAAATGACCGTACGTTCAGGTTGCTCGCCGGCCACTTGAAAGGCGCGGGCTATCTGCAACACAGCCGATACCCCGGACGCATTATCGTCCGCCCCGTTATAAATCTGGTCGCCATCCAGCATCCAGTCATAACCTATATGATCGTAATGCGCTCCAACAATCACATATTCATCCGTTTTCTTTCCGGGAATAACCGCCAGAATATTATTCAGATCCAGCTTCTGATGCACCTTATCCTTGAGTTTGGCAATAGAGTCCGGCTCTACCTGCCAACGCTGGTTCTTAATCTGGCGTTCTGCATGATAAACTTCAAAAGGATGATAATAAGATTCGCCCAAAGGCTGGACACCCAATGACTTCAGGACAGAAACAATATAATGTCCTGCGATCTTTCCTTCGGGAGTACCCGCTTCACGTCCTTTCAGTTCATCGCTGGCTAAAAATTCGATATGAGCTTCGGCGGTTTGTCTGTTGATTGATGCCACACCTTTCTTCTCCGGAGAAGACGCAAATAGAGAAGATGCAGCAAACAGAGAAAGTGTACATAAAATAGCTTTTCGATTCATATTATTTGTATTTATTGTTAATCCCGTTACAAAGCTATAAAAAATAACCGGATTTCAAGTAAACACATAAAAAAAGGTACCTTCTTTCTGCAAAATCATCTTTTTTTGCTTCTGAAAGTCCCCGCCTCGTAGATCCCTTACCAACCCCGAAGGTGGCAAGAGATGTCATCTAAATTCTTCTTACTTTTTTTACATCAACTAAGGGCTATTATTAGCCTAAACAATCAATTCACAGATCCCGTCATATTCAAAGAATGCTCCAAACGGCGAATTTCAGCATTCAGCATTTGGCATTTCCAACCATTCTTCATAGACTGATAACGATCCAACTGATAGCGCAACACAGCTAAAGCTTTTGTTACATTGTCATTTTTTTCCATCATACTCATTTTGGTTTTATGCCTCACTCCTGAGGCTGGTTAATACTATAATTAATTAATCCCTAAACTATCTTTTCTGAATGACACTGCAAAGATAGTGCTTTTTCCCCGATTTTATGCTATACAACATATAAAAAAATTTTCTTTTTAAGTTTTTTCTGCATTAGGGAAGGAAATAGGCAGACAAGTTAACAACAAGTGGACAAGTAGATAAGTTAACGAGTGAACGAGTAAACAAGGAATTTGTCTTGTCAATTTGTATTCTGTCGCCTTGTCTACTTCTACTCGTCCACTCGTCTACTAATTCTTATTGCAACGTCCCGTTCTGGGCATCCTGAATCATCTGTTCGCTCGGTAAAATCAGGATTTCCACCCGGCGGTTCAACGCACGTCCTTCGGCCGTGCTGTTGTCAGCGACAGGCTCATGAACACCTTTTCCCTCGTAAGTCATACGTTTGCTGCTCACGCCCTGATCCACCATCAAATAATCAAATACGCTCTTGGCACGTTTTTCAGACAAGGTCTGATTATAATCCACATTCCCGGTATTATCGGTATGGCCTATAATCTTGATATCCGTATCCGGATTCTGATTCAGGCTCTCGGCCAAATCACGCAAAGCACTCTTCGAAGCATCGCTCACCGTACTGGAATTGGTCGCGAACAAAATACCGGAATCAAACGTAACCTTCAGGGCTTCACCGTTATTAATTGTCTCAACGGTAGTTTCCTCCGGAAGGGTAGCCTCCAATTCCTTCTTCTGTTTATCCATTTTTTTACCGATCAAGGCACCGGCTGCACCTCCCACGGCTGCACCAATCACTGAACCCAAGGCTGTATTTCCGGCCAATGCGCCTACACCGGCACCTACAGCCGCACCTCCACCGACACCGATGGCCGCGCCTTTTTGTGTATTATTCCATGTGCCGCAACTTGAAAATACAAGTGCTACAGATAGCAGCACTACCGGAACTTTTATACTTTTCATTTCGACCTCCTTTTTTAATTAGTCAAACATGTGAATGGAATCGCAATACTCCATTTCTCCTTGAACAATAAAAGCGATTTCTTCCGGAGTATATTTTCCCACGCCGTCTTTCTTTGCGTTCTTCACCACAAAGTCAGCCAACTCGTCTTCATCGATATCGACCTCCGCATCGTCACTCGCTTCATCGTTCAAAAAGCCCTTGCTCTCATAAAATTCATAAATCAAATCGACAATATAATTTATATCATCGTTGCTGAACTTCCCTTTCAATTCCTGAGGCAAGTAGTTCTGAATAAACTTTACCGATTCATCCTCGTCATAGAGGAATTCTTCTTTCTCGCTCATAAGCTTATCGTTTTAAAATTCACCGATACAAATATAATACTTTATATCGGATTTCATCCATTCACCGAGATAATATTTTATTGGCAAGTGGACGAGGAGACTCGTCCACCAAAACCTGAAGGCCGGTCTTAATTCCTAAACACCAATCCTTCTCCGAAGCAATCCACAATAATAGGACGTTCACGGTTCACCTTACCGCCCAATATCTCTTTCGAAAGCTCATTGAGGACATAATTCTGAATGACACGTTTTACAGGACGGGCACCGAATTGCGGATCATATCCCTCATGGCTGATAAAGTTCAGGGCTTCCTCCGTAAACTCCAGTTTCATGCCGTTATTCTCGACCATCTTCTCGACCTGATTAAGCTGCAAGCGTACAATCTGCTTGATTTCCTCCTCGGTCAATGGCGTGAACATGATAATCTCATCAATACGGTTCAAGAATTCCGGACGGATGCTCTTCTTCAGCAATTCCAAGACTTGCGCCTTCGTATTATTGACTATCTCCTGCCGGTTGGCATCGTTTATCTTCTCGAAATTCTCCCGGATCAAAGACGACCCCATATTGCTGGTCATAATAATAATGGTATTCTTGAAGTTCACCGTACGTCCTTTGTTATCCGTCAGACGCCCGTCATCCAATACCTGAAGCAAGATATTAAAGACATCCGGATGCGCCTTCTCGATTTCATCGAACAATACCACCGAATAGGGTTTCCGGCGAATGGCCTCCGTCAGCTGGCCCCCTTCATCGTATCCGACATATCCCGGAGGCGCTCCGATGAGTCGGGTCGCACTAAACTTCTCCTGATACTCGCTCATATCAATACGGGTCATCATGTTCTCATCATCAAACAGATAATCGGCCAATGCCTTAGCCAGTTCCGTCTTACCTACACCGGTCGTACCAAGGAAGATAAACGAACCGATAGGACGCTTCGGGTCCTGAAGGCCTGCACGGCTTCGGCGCACGGCATCTGATATGGCCTTGATAGCCTCGTCCTGCCCGATAACCCGCTTATGAAGTTCTTCCTCCATATGCAGGAGCTTCTCGCGCTCGCTCTGCATCATCTTGGTAACGGGGATGCCCGTCCAGCGCGAAACCACCTCGGCAATATCATCGCTATCAACCTCTTCCTTAATCATGGCAGCTCCGCCCTGCATGTTATGCAACTTCTCCTGAACCACCTTGATATCGTTCTCTTTTTCCTTGATCTTGCCATAACGGATTTCGGCCACCTTACCATAGTCGCCTTCGCGCTCTGCTTTATCGGCTTCAAACCGGAGGTTCTCGATATCGATCTTATCCTGCTGGATCGCATTGATAAGCGATTTCTCGCTCTCCCATTGTGCCTTCTGCTTGGTCTCCTCATCCTTCAGGTCGGCAATCTCCTTATTCAATTGCTCCAGCTTCTGCGTATCATCCTCCCGTTTGATGGCCTCACGCTCAATCTCCAATTGTTTGATACGGCGCGACACCTCGTCCAACGCCTCCGGAACAGAGTTCATCTGCATACGTAAACGGGCTGCAGCCTCATCCATCAGGTCGATGGCCTTGTCCGGCAAGAAACGATCGGTGATATATCGGCTTGAAAGTTTAACAGCAGCGATGATGGCATCATCCTTGATACGCACCTTGTGGTGATTCTCATATTTTTCCTTCAATCCACGAAGGATAGAGATCGCATCCAGCTCGTCCGGCTCATCCACCATGACAATCTGGAACCGGCGCTCCAACGCTTTATCCTTCTCGAAATACTTCTGGTACTCGTCCAACGTCGTGGCACCGATAGCCCGAAGTTCGCCACGTGCCAAAGCCGGTTTCAAAATATTGGCGGCATCCATGGCCCCCTCGCCTTTTCCGGCTCCGACCAATGTATGAATCTCATCGATGAAAAGGATAATCTCGCCATCCGACTTAATCACCTCATTGACCACCGCCTTCAGACGCTCCTCAAACTCACCCTTGTATTTGGCTCCGGCTATCAAGGCACCCATATCCAACGAGTAAATCTGTTTCGATTTCAGGTTCTCCGGGACATCCCCCCGAATGATACGATGGGCCAGCCCTTCGGCTATAGCCGTTTTACCTACACCCGGTTCACCAATCAGTATAGGGTTATTCTTGGTACGCCGGCTCAAGATCTGCAGTACCCGACGAATCTCCTCGTCACGCCCGATGACCGGATCCAGCTTGCCGCTCCGCGCCTTTTCATTCAGATTAATGGCATATTTGCTCAATGCCTCATAAGTATCTTCGGCCGACTGACTAGTCACCTTGTTCCCTTTGCGCAGCTCCTCAATAGCCTTACGCAATTCAGCCTCTGTCATGCCTGCATCTTTCAAGATCTGCGAAGCACTGCTCTTCTCCGTGAACAGGGCCAGAAGAATCGGTTCGAGCGACACATACTGGTCACCCATCTTCGAAGAATAATCAATAGCCTTCTGCAAAATAGCATTCGCCTCATTTGACAGGTAAGGTTCACCTCCCGACACTTTCGGTAAAGAAGCTATCTGCGCATCAACCACCCGCACTATATTTTGCGGATTCATACCCAACTTCTGGAAGACAAAGTTCGTTATGCTTTCACCCGTCATAATGACAGCTTTCAGCAAATGAACGCCCTCTATCGCCTGCTGGTTATTTTGGGTAACCAGCTGGACGGCCTGTTGGACGGCCTCCTGTGCTTTAATTGTAAAGTTATTAAAATTCATATATCTAAATTCCTTTCTTATTTTTTTCAGTTAAACAATTCACTTATCTTTTCTACAAAAGAAATGCCAAAACCATTGTATGACATTTTGTCATTATCCAAGTTCCAAAAGCACACCTCCTCCCAAAAGGGTACGCCCTTCCTCTCAAAAAAAAGTACATGCTTTTTCTCAAAGGGCTGCATGCTTTTTCCTCAAAGCACAGGTACTTTTTTAACAAAATATTAAGACAAATTTTGAAAATCATTTTCCAGTCATTATCTTTACGCAAAAAATAGAAAAAGTACTCAATATGACACAGTAAGAATAAGTACAATTAAATTTTTCAGGTTTCTTAAAACTCAAAAAACATAAAACAAGGAGGTAATTATGAAACGATGGATAGCATCTATCTGTTTATTGGCTTTCCTCGGAGGATGCAGTAGTGTCCCATTGACCGGAAGAAAGCAATTGCTCTTGGTCAGCGATCAAGATGTATTATCGGCCAGTCTGACCCAGTATTCGGATTATATGAAAACGGCCAAGAAAACCTCATCAGGGAAAGATGCCGCGATGGTAACTCGGGTCGGTAAAAAGATAGCGGCAGCTACCGAGCAATACCTTCGCCAAAATGGCATGCAAGATGAAATAAAGAACTTCTCTTGGGAATTCAATCTGGTGAAAGACGACCAGGTGAATGCCTTTTGTATGCCGGGCGGAAAGATTGTAGTGTACGAAGGGTTGATGAATCTCGTGGATTCAGATGACGAGTTAGCCGTAGTGTTGGGACATGAGGTGGCTCATGCCGTAGCCAAGCATAGCAACGAACGTATGAGTCAGCAATTGGTGGCACAATACGGAGCACAAATTCTAGGTGCAGCGGTGGCCAACAAGAGTGCGGCGGTCCAGAACGTGGCCAGTTCGGTATATGGCATAGGCGCCCAATATGGCGTGATGCTCCCCTTCTCTCGCAAGCATGAAAGCGAAGCCGACTATATGGGCCTGATTCTGATGACCATGGCAGGCTATAATCCGGATGTAGCGGTACATTTCTGGGAAAAGATGTCGGCCGGTTCAGGTGGAAAAGTCCCGGAATTCATGAGCACGCACCCCAGCGATTCCCGCCGTATCTCGGATATACAAAAAGAACTTCCTGCCATCAAGAAGAGTTTGGGCAAATAGGAGTAGACAAGTGGACAAGGGTTCAGTAGACGAGTTAACGAGTGGACGAGAGAGCAAAAAAACAGACCTTGTCCACCAGTCAACTCGTCAACTTGTTTACTTGTCAACCAGTCCACTGAAACCTTGTCTACTAACCTAAACGAAAAACAGAATCAGAATACCCGGAACAAATAAATAAATTTCGCCCCGAACACCTGGGCCGGAGATTTGGAAAAGACATCACTCCGGGTACTATTGAAGATATCGCCCAAGGCATAATAATAACGTCCTTCGAGAATAAACGAACCGATACCCGTACGAAGCTCGATACCCGGACCTCCGCAAATTCCCCAGTCGAAATGCTTCTCGATAGCCATGTCATGCTGGTCATTGGTACGATTCGGCTCCTCGCCATTCAGGTTGCTCTCTGTTTTCTCGTTCAAGGCATATCCTATTTTAGGTCCCAGATTCAGATACACATGAAAACGATCGCTCCCGAAGTAGATATGTGTCATAAAAGGCAATTCGATGTAATTGATAGTGCGGCTATAGACATATTGAGGCTGTTCCGCAAAGTCCTCTTTCCAGCCCTGCTGGGTGTAGTTGAGTTCCGCCTGTAATCCCAAATTCTTCTCAGTAATCCAGCGCACCGACACACCTCCCGTATAGCCCTGCAACATACCCTGGTTCACTCTCGGATAGAAAGATATGCTGGAGAAGGTCATTCCGAAAGAAGGACCGACCCAAAACTCATGTTTGAATTTGTTAGTCTGTGCCCGGAGCGAACCCGCCAACAACAGGCAGATCGACATTGCTATAAGAAACTTACGTTTGAACATATCCAGCTAATCGCGTGTTACTGTATAATCTTTTCTATAATGAACGATGAAGATATTCGTATTGATGAACCCGCCCCAATTGTTAACCCGATGGAAGTCAAACCCCGTCTGGATACTCGGGTAACGGAACTCATCCAATTTGTCCTCAAAGTTGGCACCATACTTCTTCATCGCCCCGAAGAAGAACATGCCTGTATCGAAACCTAAGATACCATATTTGGGATAAGTATTGATCAAATCCTTGCTATACCAAGTCTTGAATTTATCATAGAAATCATGCATCGGTTGGGAAAGATTGTCGGCATAGAAATTGGTATAGATATAGGTGTCCAACGTGTAGAAATCATCCAACGCCTCACGCACATAAGTCTGCCATTCCGGATAGCCGAACAAGGCGATGGAATAGTCGGTCTGTGTCTCGGCCAGCATCCGGAGAGGCGTCTTGATTTTCTGCAAGGCCTCGATAGAAGACGAAGTAGGAATCACCACGTTCCGGCAACTGTCCACCATATAGAGCGAATCTATCTCTTCAGCAAACAATTCCACGTCATAGTCCATCTCCTTGAACGGGATGTCATGGTCTTTCAACTCGGCCTTGAAAGTCTTGATAAACTCAGTCTTCTCGCCTTTGTCCGGCACATTGACAAAGATGATATTATCTTTCGCGAATAACTTCCGTCCCCGTTCCGCCGCTTTCGAATAGAGGTAAGAGTGGGGAGTGTTCACCTGGAACACACAGGCGTTCGAGAGTACATCATCGTTCTTCGAGGTAAACGGAATCACATATTTAATATTATGCTCCTTGGCAAAGTCTGCCACCAGTTTAATCTGGTCGTTCTGCACGGCTCCGATTATCAAATCCACTTCTGGGAGCGTCTCGCCCGTCAATATCTCGCGGATACGCTTTGTCCCGTCGCCTGTATCATAAACCGACAAATCCAGTGAAAGTCCCTGGCTGCGCAGGCTGTCCACCGCCAGAAGCATTCCCTCGTAATATTCGATAAAACGCGAAGATGCGGCCGACTTCGTGGCGGGATTGAAGGGCAATAACAGAGCCACCTTCAGCTCGTCCATCCGGCGGGTACGCTTCGGCACCGAAAGCAGGGCGTTCACCTCGGCTTCCGACTGGATCACCTCTTCTGCCGGCATCGCCTCTTGTGCCGCCAGAGCCTTCTCGTCCTTGACAGGCACAATGATAGTCATGCCCGCCTTAACTCCCCGTCTCAAAGCCGGATTACGTTTCAGCAGCTCATAGCTCGACACCTTGAATTTCCGGCAGATGCTGTACATTGTTTCCCGCTTCTGGACGGTATATTCCATCTCCTGGACTCCGGCCTCCTGCGGTACCTTCTTACCGGCTTCCGACTTACGCGCCACGTTCCTGTCCAGCGGAATACGTATCGTCTTACCTGCCCGGAATGTCTTTACCGACAATCCCGGATTGGCATCGACAATGTATTGTGCCGGCACTTTGTATTTCATCGAGACTGCATATAGTGTCTCTTTCCGTTCTATCGTATGGAAAATATACGTTTCTGTTTCAGATCCTTCGGTAAACGAAGCCTCTTTCTTCGGGATAAGCAGCTCCGCCCCGGCCTTGATACCCTCCCGGCTACCGGGATTCAACTTGTAGATAGCTTCAGGAGTAACGCCATACATGGTCGCGATGGCATAGACCGTCTCTCCTTGCTCGATGGTATGTGTGAATGTCTTCTCCTGCTGGGCGTATGCCATCAGCCCTGCGCAGCTCCATAAAATGCAGATAAAAATATATCTTTTCAGCTTGTCCATTCTTCTTTTTTTGATTCGCACACAAAAGTACAAAAAGTTTTGCACATACACAAGAGGCTACAGAGAATTGAATCTGCCGGATTCTCAAAACCCCTCTTCAGTGCAGGTAAGACAAAAAAACATCTCCCTATCTCATCTTGTTCCTCTCGCTTTTAACCGGAGGCAATCATAGGCATAAACAAAGATGATTATAGGCATAAATGAAAACAATCATAGGCATAAATAAAAACAATCGTAGGCATGAACGCCGGCGGAGATAGACACTTTCGTATATTTTAACACCCTATTCCCCCGTTTATGCTTGCAGATAAGATTTTTTTTGTAAATTTGTCCTTTGAAATAAGAATCTAAAAACAGACACAAAAACGAAATGAAAAATATAATCCTGTTTGTGAGCCTGCTCTTGTCGTTTTCGGCAATGGCGCAGACCAAGGTTGTAAAGGCTAACGCCGTCAAAGCCAATGATTACGGAGTAACCTACTCCCTTCCTAAAACCCAACTGGTAGTAGAAGCTGAAGTAACGAAAGTAACCTGCAAAGCCGGGCCTTATTACCGCTATGCCGAGAAATATTTGGGGGTCAAGAATTTCATCACCGAGGATAAAGTTTATTACGAATTGGGGAAAGTGAAACTGCTGAACCGCGGCATTCCCGACAAAGATAACACTTACATCGTCTCGTTCAAGGCGGGAACGGTAGCGCCCTATGCCTACCTGACCGAAGACGGATTGCTCTGCTCTATCAATGCCGAGTACACCCCCGAACCGGAGGCCGAGGATGAGAGCGCAAAAAAACGAAAACGGGCCGTGGCAACCGATGCCTCGGTTTATACGGAGGAGCTGTTGATGGCCGGATCGACCGCCAAGCAAGCGGAGGTGGCCGCCAAGCAAATCTACCGTATCCGCGAAAGCCGGATGAATATCCTGACCGGCGATGCCGATAATCTTCCACCTGACGGACAGGCCATGCAACTGGTCATCGAGGAGCTGGAGGCACAAGAGGAGGCGTTGACCGACCTGTTTACCGGAGTGATTACCCGTGAGACCGATCAATATGAGGTAACCATCATTCCGAACGATGATTTAGAGAAAGAGGTTATCTTCCGCTTCTCCGAACATCTAGGCATTGTCGATGCGGACGACTTGGGCGGAGAACCGGTCTATATGAACCTGACGGCTACCGAACGGGCCCCGCAACTGGATCCCAAAGAGGCCGAAAAGAAAGAAAAATCCTTGAAAGGTATCGTGTATAATGTCCCCGGAAAAGCGCGTATCGAGCTCTTTACCGCCCGCAAGACCCTCTATAAAGGAGAAGCTCAGATTACCCAGTTCGGTACCCGCGAAGCTTTGGCACCGGTGATGTTCGAAGACAAAAAGGCACCTGTGAAGGTCTATTTCTATCCGGAAACCGGAGCTATCAAGCAGATAATACAATAAATTAATAACTACATTTAACTTACAATTCTATGTTTGAAGGACAACCTAAAGGTTTATATGCGTTAGCCCTCGCGAATACAGGAGAGCGCTTCGGATATTATACCATGCTTGCGGTATTCGTCTTATTCCTGCAAGCTAATTTCGGATTCTCGGCCGGTACGGCTGGACTTATTTATTCAGTATTCTTAGGATTCGTTTATTTCCTGCCTCTGTTCGGAGGTATGTTGGCAGACAAGTTCGGGTTCGGGAAAATGGTGACCATCGGTATCTCCATCATGTTCCTCGGGTATCTGTTGCTGGCTATTCCATTGGGCAACGGAGGTGTGGCTATCGCCGCCATGGGAGGCGCATTGGCTCTGATTTGCGCCGGTACGGGATTGTTTAAAGGCAACCTGCAGGTAATGGTGGGAAACTTGTATGATGACGCGCAATTCGCCAGTAAACGTGATGCCGGATTTCAAATTTTCTATATGGCCATCAACATCGGTGCGATGTTTGCCCCGACCGCAGCTATCGAGATGATGAACTGGGCACAGACCTCACTGGGCATGAGCGAGGCGGATTCCTATCACCTGGCATTTGCCGTGGCTTGTGTCTCACTGATCGCCTCTATCGCTATCTATTATGTATTCCGTGGAACATTCAAACATGCGGACCGCAACAAGATATCCGTTGAAACAAGCGGAAAAGCGATCAAGGAATTATCACCGGCCGAAACCAAAGAACGCATCATCTGCCTGTGTCTGGTGTTTGCCGTAGTGATCTTCTTCTGGATGGCATTCCACCAGAACGGTTCTACCCTGACCTATTTCGCACGTGACTATACGGCCACAAGCTCCAGCGGACTGGCCAGCATGTCGTTCTATGTAATTAACCTGGTATTAGGTATATTCATCGTATATGCCCTGTTCGGATTGTTCCAAAGCAAGACGGGCAAAGGGAAAGGCATCTCGGCTATCATTATCCTGGCGGCTATCGCGGGATTGGTTTATCAATACAATCAATTGCCAGAAACTACAGCGGTAAGCGCACCGATCTTCCAGCAGTTCAACGCTTGCTTTGTGGTAGCACTGACTCCGGTTTCCATCGCTTTGTTCGGCTGGCTGGCCAAGAAGGGCAAAGAACCTACCGCTCCGTTGAAAATCGGATTGGGTATGCTGGTAGCGGCTATCGCCTATATCCTGCTGACTTTCGGCTCATTGGGATTGCCCGCTCCGGAATTTGACGCAGCCGGTCAACCAATGCACATGGCCGATGTAACTCCGAACCTGCTTATCACTACTTACCTGATATTGACTTTCGCGGAATTGCTTCTCTCTCCGATCGGCATTTCGTTCGTATCAAAAGTAGCACCTCCTAAATATGCAGGTATGATGATGGGCGGATGGTTCGTATCGACCGCAGTAGGAAACTTCCTGGTAAGTATCCCGGCATTGATGTGGGGCGCGTCCCTGACGGTAGTATGGGGCGTACTGGTAGGTATCTGCCTGTTGGCTGCCCTCTTTATTTTCGTCATTCTGAAACGATTGAATAAGGTAGCAAGATAACATGATAAGAAAACTGACACGCATCACACAGACCTCTTTACGGTTCCGTAGATGGAGCCGTAAGGCGTATGCTGCGTTCGTCAGTATCCACCGGCAAGTGACGATGGGGCACTTATCGGCTCCGTTAGCCGAACGTTTCCAGTCCAAGCAACAGGCTTTGCATGGCGGGATGGAGGAGCGGAACGGTTCAAGTGCATCCGATAAGGAATGGATGCAGGCATCCGATTTGCCCGACTCGGAGTTACTCCAGCCGGCGCTCGAAAAGGGACGGGTGTGCTTGGTGGAAACGCCCGTTATTCCAGCGGATTATCTCTGCGAACAAATTAACAACATGAATTATAAGCCAAGCGGATGGATATCCCCCAAAGGATATCTGTCCGCTTTTTTTATTTTTAATCTATGAACAACTTAACATTTCTAAAACAAAAGGTTCTATCCGGCGGACTATTAAACAAGAAAGAGGCTTTATCACTCTTGGATATAGACAAGCCGGAACTATACGAAGCCTCACACGACATCACCCGGCATTTTCTGGGCAATAAGTTTGATACCTGCTCCATCATCAACGCCCGGAGCGGGAATTGCGGGGAGGATTGCAAATGGTGTGCTCAGTCGGCCCATTACCCGACAAAAATAAGTACCTATCCGTTGGTGAGTGAAAAAGTATGTGTGGAACATGCCATAGCTACCCATCGGCAAGGCATCGGGCGATTGGCATTGGTGACCAGCGGACGAAGGGTCAACGAATCAGATATGCAGCAGATCACCCGCATCGTACAGGCCATGAAGACCTCGTGCGGAATCAAGTGCTGCGCTTCGATGGGCCTTCTCGGACAAGAAGAACTACAGGCCCTCCGGGAGAGCGGCGTGGAAAATTACCATTGCAATATCGAGACCGCTCCCTCCTACTTCCCGAGCTTATGTACTACCCACACCCTCGAACAAAAGCTAAAAACTATCCGCCTGGCACGCGAATTGGGGTTCCGGATCTGTAGCGGAGGGATCATCGGTATGGGAGAATCGCCCGAACAACGTGTGGAAATGGCCCTCTTCCTCCAGCAGGAAGGCATTCTGTCCATTCCCTTGAACCTGCTCCAACCTATTCCCGGTACTCCGTTGGAGCACATGCCACCTTTGGATGAAGATGAAATACTGACCACCATCGCCATTTTCCGGTTCGTCAATCCGAAAGCCTACTTGCGTTTCTCAGGAGGACGTGCCCGATTATCGGAATCCACCCAACGCAAAGCATTGCATATCGGAATAAATGCGGCCATCATGGGGGATTTGCTGACCACCATCGGAAGCCGCGTAGAAGAAGACAAACAATTATTCACCTCTGAAGGGTATAGCCTGAAGGAAAATACAGATTGGAAAAAATGAATATAACCGAATTATTAGCATTCGACAAGGAGCATATCTGGCATCCGTACACTTCGACAATAAATCCCCTGCCAGTCTATCCGGTAGTCAGCGCAAAAGGGGTACGCCTGCGCCTGGCCGATGGGCGGGAACTGATTGATGGCATGTCCTCCTGGTGGGCGGCCATCCACGGATATAATCACCCCGTACTCAATGAAGCCCTCGAAAAGCAACTACACAAGATGAGTCACGTGATGTTCGGAGGAATCACCCATGAACCGGCCGTCGAGCTGGTTTCAAAAATTCTTCCCCTATTGCCTCCCTCGATGGATAAGGTATTTTTAGCCGATTCGGGGTCGGTAGCCGTAGAGGTAGCCATGAAAATGGCCATCCAATACTGGCAAGCGCAAGGGAAAGCCAAGAAACATAAATTCGCCACCATCCGGAGCGGATATCACGGAGACACATGGCACGCCATGTCGGTGTGTGACCCCGTAACAGGAATGCACGGACTTTTCTCCGGAACCCTTCCCGTACAATACTTCCTGCCCCAGCCCCAGGTGAAGTTCGGGGAGAAATGGGACGAGCCGGCCATCTATCCCCTGGACAGCCTCCTCCAGCGGCATGGCGAGGAGATAGCCGCCCTGATACTGGAACCTATCGTACAAGGTGCGGGCGGGATGTATTTCTACTCCCCTACTTTCCTCCGCAAGGCGCATGCGCTTTGCAAGCGATATGATGTCCTGTTGATATTTGATGAGATTGCCACCGGATTCGGACGTACCGGAAAGCTCTTTGCCTGGGAATGGGCCGGCGTAGAGCCCGACATCATGTGCATCGGCAAAGCATTGACGGGAGGCTATATGACACTATCCGCCACCATCACAAGCGAGCCTATCGCCACAAGGATTTGTTCGGGCGAAGCGGGATGCTTCATGCACGGCCCTACTTTCATGGGGAATCCGTTGGCTTGTGCCGTAGCATCCGCCTCGGTCTCCCTCCTCTTATCCCAGGACTGGCAAGGTAAAATAAAACAAATCGAGGCGCAATTGAAACACGAACTGGCCCCCGCCCAAGAACTGCCCTCGGTCAAGGAGGTGCGCGTACTGGGGGCGATAGGAGTTTTGGAGATGCACAACCCGGTAGATATGGCCTATCTCCAGCAACGTTTCGTAGATGAGGGTATCTGGGTACGTCCTTTTAGCCGGCTGGTCTATCTGATGCCTCCTTTCATCATCCGTCCCGATGAACTGACCCAACTGACCTCCGGCTTGCTTCTGGTCTTGAAAAGTGATTATCAACGCATGAATCCATAAGGCGATGGAAACCTATAAAGTTCTGTTGGACACGTTGGAACGTGCGGGAAACTTACGAAGCCTCCCGCTCATCGAGCCTCAAGGCAAATGGATTATCCGGGAGGGGAGAAAGATGCTGAACCTTTCGTCTAACGATTACTTAGGATTATCCAGAGACAGGCAGCTCCGCAAGGAGTTTCTGACCCGGGCGATGGAGGAATACCTCCCGCTCTCTTCTACCTCCTCGCGCCTATTGACCGGGAATTACCCGGCCTATACCGAACTGGAGAAGTTATTGGCCTCAGCCTACGGGAAGGAATCGGCCCTGGTGTTCAATAGCGGGTATCACGCCAACGTGGGTATCTTGCCCGCGCTTGCGGATAAAGAGACGCTTATCCTTGCCGACAAGCTGGTTCATGCAAGTCTTATAGACGGAATTCGCCTGAGCGGAGCAGCATATAAGCGTTTCCGGCATGAGGATTACGAACAGGCGGAACAGATCTTGCAAGCCTCGGTTCGTACCTATAAGCGGATTATCCTGGTGACGGAGAGTATATTCAGTATGGATGGGGATATAGCGGATTTACACAGGCTGGTCCGGTTGAAGCAGGAATACCCGAATGTACTCTTGTATGTAGACGAGGCGCACGCGATAGGAGTAAGAGGCAAGACAGGGCTGGGCATCGCCGAGGAGAGCGGCACCCTTCCGGATATCGACCTGCTGGTGGGTACCTTCGGGAAGGCGCTGGCCTCAATGGGGGCCTTTGTGGCATGTAGCCGGCTTCTCCACGATGTGCTGGTCAACCGGATGCGTCCGCTCATCTTCAGTACGGCTCTCCCGCCCTTGCAAGTGGCCTGGACAAGTTATCTCTTCCAGCTTCTGCCCCACATGGAGGAGCGGCGCAAGCATTTGCAGAGGCTAAGCGCTTCTGTGGCACAAGCCCTGCAAGGGAAAGGCGGGGAGATTTCATCCAGCCATATTATTCCTTATATCGTGAAGGATAGTGAAGATTGCCTGCGCCTGGCGGAGTTTCTCCAACGTAAAGGGTTTTATTGCCTGGCGATACGTCCCCCTACCGTTCCGCAAGGAACCGCCCGCTTACGCTTGTCGATTACCGCAGATTTGGACGAGGAAAATATCCGGCCACTTAACGAATTGTTAGTCGACAAGTGACAAGTTAACGAGAAGGCAAGATCAAGCTTGTGGTCTTGTTTACCAAAGCTTCGCCAACTAATAAGTTGAGCGCGCTTACGAAATTAAATAAAAGATAAAATGAAAACAGACAAAATAAAATATGCCCGTCATCCGCAACTCTTGCTTATCTTTTGCGGATGGTCTGTATCTCCGGAAATACTCCGGGACATCGAGCCGGACGAAGGAGAGGATCTTTGGCTGGTATCAGACTACCGTGACCTCCTGTTTCCGGAAGATATAAGCCGCTATGAAAAGGTGCGCCTGATTGCCTGGTCGTTCGGGGTTTATGTGGCCTCACGTATCTGTCCGGATTGGCCCGTAAGATTCGGTCCTTGTATTGCCATCAACGGCACCCCTCGTCCGGTGGATGACCGGGAAGGGATTCCGCTCTCCGTCTTCCAAGGCACCTTGCAACAACTTTCTCCGGAGAATATCCGAAAATTTAACCGGAGGATGTGCGGATCGCATGAAGTCTTACGCCACTACGAATCGGTCCCGCTCCGTCCGTTCGAGGAGGTCCGTACGGAATTGCGCCACCTGTCTGATGAGGTCAACGCGCACCCGGAGGGTTCCTTCGCTTGGAGCAAGGCCTGGATTTCAACCTCCGACCTTATCTTCCCGCCCGATAATCAAAAGCGGGCCTGGGAGGAACGGGGGGTTCCCTATCAGGAGATCAAGGCTCCGCATTATGTTTTTAACCAGACAAAAAGATGGACAGAATGGATTTGAACAGGTATAGGGAACGTATCCGGAACCGGTTCAGCAAAGCATCATCTACCTATGATGAATCGGCCATCGCTCAACGTACCATAGCCCGTACCTTGAGTGAGATGCTCAAAGATTATCTTGCCCATAATGCGTCCCGGTTCCCGCGAAACGGACTGGAGATAGGATGTGGAACAGGACTCCTGACCCGTTATTTACAAGCATTGTGCCCATCCGCACATTGGGTATTGAACGATATTCAAGAGACCGGCAAGGAACGGGCTTTGAGCTATTGCGCAGATGATACGAAATTTATCTGCCAGGACGCGGAAAGCCTGGACGTGAAGGGGCATTTCTCATTGATTGCCTCGGCATCTACCTTCCAATGGTTCATCCGTCCGGACAAGATGATAGAGCGATTCGCACGTTGGCAATCTGCGGGCGATATCCTGCTCTTCTCGACCTTCCTTCCGGATAATCTTCGGGAAATCCGCCAATTGACGGGGATAGGGCTTTCCTATCCTTCCTCCGAGGATTGGCGCCATTGGCTGGAGAGGGATTACCTAATCCGCCACCAGAAGGAAGAACAACTCACTCTCTGCTTCGATACCCCCATGCAGGTATTGCTCCACATGAAGCATACCGGGGTAACAGGCACGCACGCCGGCGTATGGTCTGCAGGGAAGCTTCGCGCCTTTTGTGAGGCTTACACACGCCATTACCGGACATCCGAGAATCAAGTAACATTAACCTACCGACCTCTATATGTGTTGGCAGAAAGAAAATAAAAGAGCGTGTGTCGCACCTTAAGTGCAGCAAAACACACTCCCTCTAAAACAATGAATATGGGAAAAGTATATTTTGTATCAGGAATCGATACCAACATAGGCAAGACCTATGCCACGGGTATCCTCGCGAAAAGCATCGCGGAAAAAGGGAAAAGCGTCATCACCCAAAAGATGATTCAGACGGGATGTATAAATACCTCTGAAGATATTGAGGCGCATCGTAAAATACAAGGTATCGGGGAACTGGAGGAAGACCGTATGGGAATCACCTGCCCTTATATCTTCACCTATCCTTGCTCACCGCACATGGCCGCGGATAGGGACGGATGTACGATAGATTATGGGAAAATCTATTCGGCCACCCGCCAATTGCAAGAGAAATATGAGTATGTGCTCTTGGAAGGGGCCGGAGGGCTGATGGTCCCTACCGACCATAAAAGGCTTACCATCGACTATGTCCGCGAACATCATTACCCGCTCTTGCTGGTCACGAACGGACGATTGGGAAGTATCAATCAGACCCTCCTGAATATCGAGATGTGCAAGTATTATGATATCCCGGTCGCCTCGCTCATCTATAACCGATATCCCCATGAGGATGAAGCCATCGAGCAAAACACCCTCGATTACCTGCATGAGCGTTACCCGGAGCTTTCCATCCTGCTCTTGCCCGAATGGACCGGACGGGAGCGTATGGATCTGGGGAACCTTCTGGAATAAGAAAAATTTCATGCCTATCTTTGTCCGGAAAGATAGGCATGAACTCCGACAAACATAGGCATCTTTTCCGACAAACATAGGCATAAAAAAATGCAAAAAATTTATCCTCCCAACCTAAAATAAAAAACATATATGTAAATATTCGGAAATGTTTTCGTAACTTCGCCATACAAAAAGACAGAATATACACATCTATGAAAAGTAAAAGCTTAGTATCAATCGATCAATGTTCCAAGGAAGACATTCTTCGGATCTTGAATAACGCGGAGAAATTTGAACAAAACCCCAACCGCCGGTTATTGGAAGGGAAAGTAGCCGCTACACTCTTCTTCGAACCCTCTACACGTACCCGTCTGAGTTTCGAGACCGCGGTAAATCGCTTGGGAGGCCGGGTGATTGGATTTCAGGATGCCTCTACGACCAGCTCATCAAAGGGCGAAACGCTGAAAGATACCATCCTGATGGTCAGCAATTATGCCGACCTTATCATCATGCGTCATTATTTGGAAGGTGCGGCCCGTTATGCCTCGGAGGTTACCGACATTCCCATTATCAATGCCGGAGACGGGGCCAACCAGCATCCCTCTCAAACCATGCTGGATCTCTATTCCATCCGCAAGACACAAGGCACGCTGAACAACTTGACCATTACCATGGTGGGAGACTTGAAATACGGACGTACGGTACATTCGCTGATTGTTGGCATGTCTCACTTCAATCCGACTTTCCATTTCATCGCCCCGAACGAATTACGTATGCCGGACGAGCAAAAGAACTTCTGCGACCTGCATGGCATCAAGTATTACGAGCACCGGGAATTTACGGAAGAGATCATCAACCAAAGCGATATCCTCTATATGACACGGGTCCAGCGCGAACGGTTCACCGACCTCGAGGAGTATGAACGTGTGAAGAATGTGTATATTCTGAAGAACTCGATGTTGGCAGGAAGCAAGGAAAACCTGCGCATCTTGCACCCGCTTCCACGTGTCAACGAGATAGCATACGATGTGGATGATAATCCGAAAGCCTACTATATCCAGCAGGCGCGCAACGGATTATTCGCCCGTCAAGCCATTATTTGCGAAGTATTAGGTATCTCAATCGATTAAATAGCAATAGTATGTCAGCATTAAAAAATAATAAAGAACTATTAGTAGCCGCCATCAAGAACGGAACGGTAATCGACCATATCCCCCCGACTCAGCTCTTCAAGGTCGCATCTTTGTTGGAGTTGGACAAAATGACACACAACACGATTACGATAGCCAATAACCTCCCCAGCAACCAGTTCGGTTTGAAGGGGATGATCAAAATCTCCGATAAATTCTTTAACGAAGATGAAATAAGCCGTATCGCATTAGTCGCGCCCAACGTTATCCTGAACATCATCCGCGATTATGAGGTGGTCGAAAAGAAATGCGTCTCCCTCCCCAAGGAGCTGGTGGGATTGGTGAAATGTAACAATCCGAAGTGTATCACCAATAACGAACCGATGCCAACCCGGTTTGAAGTCATTGACAAAGAGGCGGGAACCATCAAGTGCCATTATTGCGAACGCAAGATCAATAAGGACGATATTATCATAAAATAATGAAACACTCCTGGAAACCCGGCACCATGATTTATCCGCTTCCGGCGGTCATGATCACTTGCGGAAGTACACCCGAAGAATATAACATTATTACCGTGGCATGGGTTGGTACGATTTGTACCAACCCGCCTATGTGTTATATCTCGGTGCGCCCCGAACGCCACTCCTATCCCATCCTGAAAAAGAATATGGAGTTTGTCATCAACCTGACCACGCAAGATCTGGCCTACGCCACAGATTGGTGTGGGGTCAATTCGGGGAAAGAGCATCATAAGTTTGAGGAAATGCACCTGACTCCGGGAAAAGCAGAACGGGTAAGTGCCCCGATCATCGAGGAATCACCCCTCTGCATCGAATGCCGGGTCAAGGAGATTCTCGCTCTCGGGAGCCATGATATGTTTATCGCGGATGTGGTTAATGTCCTGGCCGATGACAAATACCTGAATCCGGAGAGCGGTGCTTTCGACCTCCAGAAGGCCGGACTATTGGCATACGCCCACGGGAAATATTATGGATTAGGCGAGTTGATCGGGAAATTCGGCTGGTCGGTCCAAAAGAAAAAGGGATAAAAAAGATGAGAGTCCTGCTCGTTTCCATCGGATTATTGTTGCTGAGCATATCCGGCTCCGCACAAACCATTCTTCAGGACTACGACAAGCCCTATAATATCGGTGTGCGGGTAGGATTCAATTCCGCCTTTCCTTTGGTCAATTCCTTCACCATCAATGACGAAGCCATCACGGACTACCACATTCATTATAAGGTAGGTTATCTGGCGGCCGTGACCTTCTCGGTCAATTTCAACCGCTATTTTATCCAGCCCAGCATAAGTTGGTACCGGAGTAATGCCGAGATTCAGTTCGACTATCCGCTTTTCAACTCCGGGAACACCAATATAGCCGGTACCCAAAATGCGGTTCTCAAGCTGGACTCAGAAGTCAACTCGCTGGAAGTCCCGATCCTGATCGGGTATCATATCATCAAAGAGGGACCTTATGGCATGAGCATCAAGTTCGGGCCTAAAGGAATCTACCATTATAAAAGCGATTATACCTTGAACTCATCCGTGGTATCATTCCGGCACGAAAAGGACAATATCCCCTATGCCGTCAATTTTGTTTCAGCCATAGGGGTTACCATCGGACGCCTATTTCTGGATTTCTCTTACGAGTTCGGGCTTCATTCCGTGCGTTCAGACTTTACCTATACGGATGTCCTGACCGGCGAGGAAGGCACCGCGAGCCTCTCCCAACGTACCAACAAGCTCAGTTTCTCCTTAGGATTCATCTTTTGACACATACCGGATTACCTTCCGCACAAATCACGGAACCGGCAATAGGCACATACCTTGTCATTCTCCGTTTGTATAAAATCCAGGGAGCGGTCGAATATCTCCTCCAGACAGGCATGCAATTCCGCTTCGAATTCCTCCTTATAGGTTTGGAAATTCTCTACCCTTTCCGATTTGCTCCGGCCAACCTTCCGGATAACCGTAGGATCAAACTTCTCCTCAAACAACGTACGCAGATAATAGATAGCCGGCTCTATCTCACGCCCTTCATTCTCTTTCCGTCTTCCATACATCCAAGCATAAAGGAATACTTGCATCACGGCTTTCGGACGCTCTTTTGCCTCCTTGTCAAACAGGCCCTGAACCGTATCGAATGCCAATAATCCGCGCCCCGTCTTATAATCCACAATCCGCAAGCGGGAACCAATGGCATCCACCCGGTCAATATACCCTTTCAATCGGATCCGCTTCCCATCCGACAAGGCCACCTCATCATGCACCAGCTTTTCCGATTCCACATAATGGAACGGGGTATAACGCGCGTCACATTCCACTATCTTCTGGGCATAAATACGGATCATCTCTCCAATCAGATAGTTCTGCCCTTCGAGCGGACGTACCTCTTTACTTTTGAAATAAACCTCCGCAAAAGCACTCCAGATGGCATCAGTCAGTAAATGCTTATCGGTACGGATCCGCTTCAGAATATCGGATGTCAATGTCACCAGCTTGCCCTGCAATGGTTTATAGAGTATTTCCATCACCTTATGCAGGATGCTCCCGAACACATCACTCTCTATCATCTCAGATACATTCTCCTCCTCTTCGATATGCTCTACATACGAGAAATAGAACTTCAAAGGGCAATCCAGATAGGTATTGATGGCACTAGCCGACAAGGCCCGGTCTCCTTCCTCTCCGTAAACAGCCAATTTATTCCATACCTCCGCATCCTTGGCAACACGTATAGGCGGGACACGCGTGGTAGAGACATCATATACCGCTATCTTCTCCTGCAAAGGCACCCCATAGTGGTATTTCAGCTGGAGGACATAACGGCTCACCTCACCGACCTGCAATCCTCCGCTCCGCGAATCATAGAGCAAAGTGACATGCCCGGCACGTTGTATCAACCGGTAAAAATGATACGCCCAGATACTATCCTGATGCTCGTAGGTAGGAAGCGCAAATCCCCGGCGAAGATTATACGGGATAAAGGAATTGGCGGCACGCTTCATCGGGAACACCCCGTCATTCATCGAAAGCAGAATCACCCGGTCGAAGTCAAGCGCACGGGTCTCCAGCACACCCATAATCTGCAATCCCGACAACGGCTCACCCTCGAAAGGAATCGATATCAACTCCGTCATCCGCTTGAGTAAGCGGAAGTAGGTATCTATCCGCACATCAACGCCAGCATCCTGTATCAATTCCTTCAGCTTATTGATCATCGCAAAATAATGGAACACAAACTCCTGCTCGACATCGGATGCCGTGTTTCCCTTCAGCGCCTTCTTTTCCTCATCATCCTCATCGTCCGACCGCAACCGGGCATTCAATTTCTCCAAAATAGTTATCAGATAATCCGAACATTGCGATACGTCTTCCAACGGGGTAAAGATAGCGCTGAGCAACTCTCCCTGCAACAATTCATCGGCCTTTATATAGATACGATTATTCTTCTGGATATCCTCCACCAGGCGCAAAGCCTCCTTACCACAAGCCGCCGCGACATATTGATGATTCAAAACAGGAAGCACATCCCGATAATAATACCCAAAGCATCCTTTCCCGTCCGCCCCCGTCTGATAACGCCTGTTCTTCTGCAAGGATAAGATGGCATCCATCAATGAGGCCACCGGCGTATCGATCAACGGATAGCCCATAGTCACATTAATATGCCGGATGGAATCCGGAATGGCGTTCAGCACCGGAATAAGCAAGTGCTCATCCGGAAGCACGATAGCCGTGCGCAAGGCTTCTTCCTCCGTCAGCGCTCCGGTTTGCTGAAAAGATTCCAGCAGATGATAGACCTGTTTCGCCTCGCCAATGGCCGAAGGTACACTGATGACCTCTATATCCGGGATGGGCAAATCCTCATGCGGCACCTTAAAACGGGATGGGAACAGGCTCAGGTTACGTTCCATAAAGAACGAGGCCTTGTTGTCTTTATCCCGAAGGAAAGCAGAGGCGTAATCCCAATAGAAATCCGCCACCCCTCTTCGTTGGAGTTCCAAAAGCAAACGCTCTTCAGAGACCGAAAGGGCATTCAATCCTACAAACACCACCTGCCCGAAAGGGAGCTCCTCGTCCGGATGCCGTTCCAGATATTCTACCGCATCCCGAAACAACATCCCTTCATATCCGCTATTCTTGGAGGCCAATTCCTCGCGAAGCGCTGCATACAAGTCATACAGCACCTCCCATAACTCCAGAAAATGCTTCTTATTGGGCGAATCAGACTTCGGATGGAAAGAAGACCAGAACGAACGTATGGCGGCTATCTGCTCCTCACTCAAAAAACTATAATCATCCTCCAAGGCCTTCAAATCCGTAACATTTACGAACAGCTTCCGGGCATCTACCAGATATTTATCGATGTCATCAAAATCGTTGAGCAACATCTCACCCCAATAGACGAAGTCATCAAAAGCCTCGTCCGAACCGCTCTTCCTCCGGTATATCTCATACAAGCTGAACAAGGTACGAATTCTATCGGCCGGTTGCTTCCCGGAAATACGGGCAAACAAGTCATTAATGGTCCAGATAGAAGGTGAGAAAAGAGGTTTGTCAGCTATCTCCGAAAGATATTTCCGGAAAAACAACCCGGCCCGGCGATTCGGAAACACAAACGCTATGCGATATATATCCGAGCCATAATGCCCATAAAACAATTCGGCTATACGATATAAAAAAGGCTTCATCCGCTAATTTGTCTCTTTATAAACAGTTTTTTTCTTTCTCTTTCATTTTATCCACATAATCAATAAACGCCCTATTCACGCATTTTACCCCTCCGGCCGTAGGATAATCTCCGCTAAAATACCAGTCCCCCGTATGCTCCGGGCACACCTTATGCAGATTGTCCAGCGTCTGATAGACTATTTCCACCCGGGCTTGCGTACCCGCCGGAGTAAGAAGGCGGACAATCTCATCGGAGATTTCCTCATCCGTAAACGGAGCATAAATCTCTTTCACATAATTGACCATCTGCTCTTTCGGGAGTCCCTCCTGTGCTTTCGATTTCCGATATGCCTCATCAATAACCGAAGCCATTCCCCGTCTCTCAAGCAAGGATATGGCGGCCTTGAACGCGATGAATTGCTCCATGCTCGCCATGTCTATGCCATAATAATCGGGATAACGCACCTGGGGCGAAGAGGAAACGATGATGATTTTTTTCGGATGAAGCCGGTCCAGAATTCCTATGATACTCTGTTTCAACGTAGTTCCCCGCACAATACTATCATCTATAATCACCAGATTATCCTCGTAAGGGACAAGGCTCCCGTAAGTAATATCATAGACATGGGCCGCCAGGTCATTGCGCGTATTCCCCTCGGCTATAAAAGTACGGAGTTTGATATCCTTGATGGCCACCTTCTCAAAACGGATACGTCGGGAAAGGATCTGTTCCAGCTTCTTATGATCCAACTTATCGCCCAACGCCTCGATAAGTTCTATCTTCTGACGATTCAAATGGTTCTCGAACCCCTCCAGCATACCGTAGAAAGCCACCTCGGCCGTGTTGGGTATGAACGAGAACACCGTATGTTCCAGTTCATCTCCGATCTTCGTCAGGATAGGGTTCACCAGCTCCTCGCCCAAACGTTTCCGCTCCCGGTAAATATCCGTATCGCTCCCCCGGCTGAAGTAGATACGCTCGAAGGAGCAAGCGCTTTTCTTCTTGGGTTCATTGATTTGCTCCAACCGCATCTCGCCCTTCTTATTCATCAAGATAGCCTGCCCCGGCTGAAGCTCGTGGATGCTATCCGCCTGTACGTTCAATACGGTTTGAATCACAGGACGCTCGGAAGCCACCACCATAATCTCCTCATCTTTATACCAAAAGCCCGGACGGATTCCCCACGGGTCGCGTACGGCAAACGACTCTCCGCTTCCCGTCAATCCGCAAATGACATAGCCTCCATCCCATGAAGGGGAAGAACTCTTCAGGACATTGGCCAAATCAATTCGCTCTTCGATGGTACGGGTGATATCCATCCCTTCCAACCCCTCTTCTTTACATATATTATATAGGCGCTCCACCTCGCGGTCCAATCGGTGCCCCACCTGTTCCAGCATGATATAAGTATCGGCATATTTACGCGGATGTTGTCCGTGGGCCGTAATATCGGCAAATATCTCATCCACATTCGTCAGATTGAAATTCCCGCAAAGCGCCAGGTTCTTCGCCCGCCAGTTATTCCGCCTCAAAAAAGGATGCACGTAGGAAATCCCGCTCTTTCCCGTCGTAGAATAGCGCAGATGCCCCATGTAAAGCTCTCCCGCAAAAGGCAGACATTGCTCGGCATATACCGCATCGTGCATTTGCCCGGCCGATAAATCCTTGAAATGTTCATGCACATTCGAGAAAATCTCCGTAATCGCGCCTGCTCCCAATCCCCGCTCGCGAAACATATACTCCTCACCCGGATTGGCTTTCAGCTTCACACAAGCCAGCCCCGCGGCCTCCTGACCCCGATTATGCTGCTTTTCCATCAACAAGTACAGCTTGTTCAATCCATACATCCAGGTTCCATACTTCTCTTCGTAAAAAGTCAAAGGTTTTAAAAGGCGGATCAACGCCACACCGCATTCATGTTTCAAAGATTCCATATCCAAATTATTATTTAGAACACAAAGTAACGAAATTCCGGACTAAAGTAAAATAGTTAAAATTCTATTTTTCCTTTCAAATTACAATATAAAAGCAAATAAGCTAAATATAGTTTCAAATTATAAGATAATATACAAATATATTATCAAATAGTTATATACATTACACCAACAACATCTTTTTTGTTTCCAAATCCAATCTTTTCTTTGATTAATGCAATCAAACTTCTATTTTTGCGAACAGAATGAAATGAAATCGATGTAAATAAACAATAAAAAGAAAGCAAATACCGATGAAAAGTAGCATTTTTATCAGATCAAAGAAACAAGAAAGAAGGATGCCTCATCAGCAAGGACTTTATGACAAGGCAAACGAGCACGATGCTTGTGGCGTAGGCATGATTGTTAATATTCACGGGAACAAATCACATGAATTGGTAGATGCCGCTCTGAAAGTATTGGAAAATATGAAACATCGAGGAGCAGAAGGAGCGGATAACAAAACCGGAGACGGAGCCGGGATTCTATTGCAGATTCCGCATGAATTCATCCTTTTACAAGGTATTCCCGTCCCGGAAAAAGGAAAATACGGAACGGGGCTGGTCTTTCTTCCTAAAAAGGAAGACAAGCAAGCGGAGATTCTCCGGGTCATGATCGAAGAAATTGAACGGGAAGGACTTTCTTTGATGCATTTGCGCAGCGTTCCGGTCAACTCGTCTATCTTGGGGAAAAGCGCCCGCGAGACGGAGCCGGACATCAAGCAGGTATTTATCACCGGGGCTTCGGATGCGGGTAACCTTGAACGCACACTTTATATCATCCGAAAGAAAATTGAAAAACGGATTACCGATCCGGATTTCTATATCGTTTCGCTCTCAAGCAAGAACATTGTCTATAAGGGGATGCTCTCTTCCGTACAGGTACGTGAGTATTTCAAGGATCTGACGCAGCCTTACTTCACCAGCGGACTGGCCATTGTGCACTCTCGTTTCAGCACCAATACATTCCCGACCTGGAGTCTGGCTCAGCCTTTCCGCTTATTGGCGCACAACGGAGAAATCAACACCATCCGGGGAAACAGAGGTTGGATGGAGGCTCGTGAGAGTGTATTGTCTACCCCTTTGCTGGGTAATATTAAAGATATCCGGCCTATCCTGCAACCCAATATGAGCGACAGTGCTTCTTTGGATAATGTGTTGGAGTTTTTCGTCATGTCCGGATTAAGTCTTCCTCATGCAATGGCTATGCTCATTCCGGAATCGTTCAACGATAAAAATCCGATTAGCGAGGATTTAAAGGCTTTCTATGAATATCATTCCATATTAATGGAGCCTTGGGACGGACCGGCGGCTCTGTTATTCAGTGACGGACGGTATGCCGGCGGGATGCTTGACCGGAACGGATTGCGTCCGGCCCGTTATCTGATTACCAAAAATGACATGATGGTCGTGGCTAGTGAGGCGGGTGTCATCAACTTTGAGCCGGAGACAATCAAGGAAAAGGGAAGATTGCAGCCCGGAAAAATTTTATTGATTGATACGCAGGAGGGACAGATTTATTACGATGCCCAATTGAAAGAACAACTTGCTTCGGCCAAACCTTATCGACAATGGTTGTCGTCCAACCGTATCGAGCTGGATGCCTTGAAAAGCGGCAGGAAGGTGACTAACGTGGTAGACGAATTCGGACGTAAGCTCCGGGTGTTCGGATTCACACGCGAGGATATCGAGCGGACTATCACGCCTATGTGCGTAAACGGGAACGAGCCGATAGCCTCGATGGGAAATGATACCCCCTTGGCAATATTATCGGAGAAGCCCCAGCTTTTATTCAATTATTTCCGCCAGCAATTCGCCCAAGTGACCAACCCTCCCATCGATCCGATACGCGAGGAACTAGTCATGTCGCTCATCGAATATATCGGGGCTGTAGGTAACAATATCCTGCTTCCGGACGAAAGCCATTGCAAGATGGTTCGCCTGCCTCATCCTATCTTGAACAACACGCAATTGGATATTCTCTGCAATATCCGGTATAAGGGGTTCAAGACGATCAAGCTCCCCATGTTATTCGAAGTCGGACGAGGTAAAGCCGGATTGCAAGAGGCTCTTTCTTCGTTATGCAAGAAAGCGGAGGAGTCTGTTGCTGAAGGAGTAAACTATATTATCTTATCCGACAGAGAAATAGATGCCGGTCATGCGCCCATTCCTTCTTTACTGGCTGTAAGTGCCGTGCATCATCACCTGATTTCGGTACAAAAACGGGTGCAAACCGCATTGATTGTTGAAAGCGGGGAAATCCGCGAGGTCATGCATGCCGCCCTGTTGTTGGGGTATGGGGCCAGCGCCATCAATCCATACATGGCTTTTGCCATTCTGAATGACCTGGTAAAGAAAGGGGATATACAGATGAATTACGAAACCGCAGAGCAGAACTATATAAAAGCAATCTGCAAAGGGTTGTATAAGATCATGAGTAAAATGGGAATCAGTACGATCCGCTCTTACCGAGGAGCCAAAATATTCGAGGCGGTAGGGCTGAGCCAGGAATTGCTGAAAAACTATTTTGGTACGCCTTGCTCGTCTATCGGAGGCATTGGATTGAACGAAATTGCCCGGGATTACATGGCGTTCCATGCTGCCGGCTATCAGTCGGAACAGACCGACGACTTATTGCCTAATATCGGCCAGTTCTCTTACCGCAAAGACGGAGAGGCTCATGCTTGGAATCCGGAGACCATCAGCGCCCTGCAACTCGCGACCCGTTTAGGCAGCTATGCCAAGTTCAAGGAATTCACAGCCCGGGTGGACCACAAAGATAAACCGATTTTCCTCCGGGACTTTTTCCGGTTCAAGAGGAATCCCATACCGGTCGAACAGGTGGAGCCTGTCGAAAATATCGTCAAGCATTTCGTTACCGGAGCCATCTCATTCGGAGCTATCAGTAAAGAGGCGCACGAGGCATTGGCCTTGGCCATGAATAAGCTGGGGACACGAAGTAACACCGGTGAAGGTGGCGAGGATGCCATACGCTTCCATGACACCTACGATGACATCTCTTTATGCAGCAAGACAAAGCAGGTGGCTTCGGGACGTTTCGGGGTAACCGCTGAGTATCTGGTAAACGCGGAAGAGATACAAATCAAAATCGCCCAAGGTGCAAAGCCGGGTGAAGGAGGACAGCTCCCCGGATTCAAGGTGGATGATGTCATTGCGCGCACACGCCATTCCATTCCGGGTATCTCGCTCATTTCTCCGCCCCCGCATCATGACATCTATTCTATCGAAGATTTGGCGCAATTGATTTTTGACCTGAAGAATGTCAACCCGAAGGCAAAAATCAGCGTTAAGTTGGTGGCAGAAAGCGGAATCGGAACCATTGCCGCCGGGGTGGCCAAAGCCAAAGCCGACCTGATAATCATCTCTGGTGCCGAAGGTGGAACGGGGGCTTCGCCCGCCTCATCGGTACGTTATGCTGGAATCTCTCCGGAGATAGGATTGAGCGAGACGCAACAGACATTGGTTTTAAACGGTCTCCGCGGACAGGTGCGTTTGCAGACCGACGGACAACTCAAGACCGGACGCGACGTGATTTGTATGGCGCTTTTAGGGGCTGAAGAATTTGCGTTCGGTACGGCGGCGCTTATCGTGTTGGGGTGTGTTATGATGCGCAAATGTCATGCCAACACCTGCCCTGTAGGAGTCGCTACCCAAGACCCCAAATTACGGGAGCATTTCCGGGGGCATTATCAGTATGTCATCAATTATTTCCGCTTCCTGGCACAAGAAGTCCGTGAATACCTGGCGGAAATGGGGTTCACCCGGCTGGATGAGATCGTAGGCCGTACCGATTTAATAGAGAGGGTCCGCCCAGATGCCGGAACCAAAGCGGCTTTGCTGGACTTCAGCCAATTACTGCATAAGGTAGACAACGGAGCATCATTGCATCACGTCACAGCGCAAAAACATGACATTGATCATGTCCTGGACGTCACCTTGATCTCGTCTTCCAAAGAGGCTCTTGAAAACCGCAAAGAAGTTTCTTTGGAATATGCCATAGCCAATACAGACCGTTCTGTGGGAGCCATGCTCTCCGGTGTTGTCGCTTCCCGATACGGACAGGAAGGATTGCCTGACCAGACGATTCAGGTGAAATTCAAAGGTTCTGCCGGACAAAGTTTCGGCGCGTTTCTGGCGCATGGAATCAGCTTCAAGTTGGAAGGCGAAGCGAACGATTATTTAGGAAAAGGATTAAGCGGAGGCCACATTTCCGTGCAACCGCCTGTCCGTAGTGATTTTGCCGCGGAAGATAATGTCATCGTGGGTAACACGCTATTGTACGGAGCAACAAGCGGCGAGGTTTACATCAACGGACGTGCAGGCGAACGCTTCGCGGTCCGGAACTCAGGAGCCATAGCTGTAGTAGAAGGCGTAGGAGACCATTGCTGCGAATACATGACCGGCGGACGGGTCGTTGTCCTGGGAGAGACCGGACGCAATTTTGCCGCCGGAATGAGCGGTGGAGTGGCTTACGTTTGGGACAAGAATCACAATTTCGATTATTTCTGCAATATGGAGATGGTAGAACTCTCGCTATTGGAAGATGCTACCGCCCGGAAAGAATTACATGAGCTCATACGGAAACAGTATCTCTTCACCGGTTCGGAACTGGCACGCAAAATGCTCGATGACTGGAATCATTACGCGGATGACTTCATTCAGGTAACCCCCATCGAATACAAAAAGGTTCTTGCTGAAGAACAAATGCGCAAGCTCCAGCAGAAAATAGCAGAAGTGCAAAGAGATTATTAAGGAATCGACGAGAAAACAAGAAACAGATCTTGTCTGCTTATATACTTGTTTACTTGTATACTAAATAATAACAACGAATCAATTAAAAACAAGAATATGGGAAATCCAAAAGCATTCTTAACGACACCCCGGATAGAAGCCGGCTATCGCCCGATACATGAACGGATAGCCGACTTCGGGGAAGTAGAGCAAACATTGAATACCAGCGAACGCAAGTTGCAGGCTTCACGCTGCATGGATTGCGGTGTACCCTTCTGCCACTGGGCTTGCCCGTTAGGAAACCGGCCACCCGAATTCCAAGACGCGCTTTATAAAGGGAAATGGCTGGAGGCTTACCGCATACTTGCCCGGACCAATGACTTTCCGGAATTTACCGGCCGTATCTGTCCGGCATTGTGCGAAAAAAGCTGCGTACTGAATTTAAGCATGGATGCACCGGTAACCATTCGTGAGGATGAGGCCGCCATCATCGAAGCAGCTTTCCGGGAAGGGTATGTTCAACCCGGCCATTATCCGCGAAACGGGATGCGGATAGCGGTCATCGGCTCGGGGCCTGCAGGCCTGGCAACAGCCAACCAGCTCAACCGGCGCGGCTATGAGGTGGTACTTTTTGAAAAATCGGAATATATCGGTGGCTTGTTACGTTTCGGCATACCTAACTTTAAACTCCATAAACCCATTATCGACCGGCGGCTTCAGGTTATGAGAGAAGAGGGCATCACTTTTCAAACAGATACCGAAATCGACCTGGCTCATCTACCGGACGGATTTGATGCCTATTGCATCTGTACCGGAACGCCTCAAGCCCGCGACCTGGCTATCCCAGGACGCGATTTGAAAGGCATCCATTTCGCCATGGAGATGCTGGCGCAACAGAATCGCATACTGGCCGGACAGACATTTGCGGAAAAAGAACGCATCACGGCAAAGGGGAAACATGTGCTTGTCATAGGGGGAGGCGATACAGGTAGCGACTGCATCGGGACCAGTAAACGGCAGGGCGCACTGAGTGTAACGCAAATAGAAATCATGCCCAAGCCTCCGGTAGGGCATAATCCGGCAACGCCCTGGCCTCAATATCCGGTCATATTAAAAACAAGCAGCAGCCATGAAGAGGGATGTGCACGTCGATGGAGCTTGTCGTCCAAACGCTTTATCGGGAAGAACGGTCTGGTATGTGGCGTAGAGGTGGAGGAAGTGAAATGGACTCCTGCCCCTGACGGAGGCCGCCCTGTCATGAGCCCGACCGGACGTAAAGAGGTCCTGAAGGCTGACCTCGTGTTATTGGCGATGGGATTCCTGAAACCGGAACTTCCCCCTCTGCCGGAAAACGCATTTGTGGCCGGAGACGCGGCAACCGGGGCAAGTCTGGTCGTAAAGTGTATCGCCTCAGGACGAAATGCCGCCGCCCAAATAGACCATTACCTTTCTAGCAAAAAACAAACAAATTAATCATTAAACAGCATTGAACCATGTGTGGAATAGCAGCTATATTCAATATAAAAGAACAGACTCCGGATTTACGCGGCAAAGCGCTGTCCATGGCTAAAAAGATCCGCCATCGCGGACCAGATTGGAGTGGAATTTATTGCGGAAGGTCGGCGATACTCGCACACGAACGCTTGTCTATCGTAGACCCGCAAAGCGGCGGACAACCGCTTTACTCTCCCAACCGGAAACAGATTCTCGCCGTAAACGGAGAGATCTACAATCATCAGGAAATACGCAAAAAGTACCAGGGGAAATATGCTTTCCAAACCGGAAGCGATTGCGAAGTTATCCTTGCGCTCTATCAAGATAAAGGCATAAACTTTCTGGAAGAACTGAACGGCATCTTCGCTTTTGCCTTATACGACGAGGAGCGGGACGAGTTTCTCATCGCTCGCGACCCGATAGGCGTTATTCCTTTATACATCGGATCGGATAAAGAGGGAAAAATTTATTGCGCCAGCGAGCTCAAGGCGCTTGAAGGATTCTGCGATTCTTACGAGCCTTTTCTTCCGGGGCATTACTACTCGAGCCGCGAAAGGAAAATGATCCGCTGGTACCAGCGCGACTGGATGGAATACAAGGAGGGGCCTTACCCGCTTGATCATGCCGGGACCTGCCATCTGCTCAGAGAATCACTCGAATCAGCCGTGCGCCGGCAGTTAATGAGTGATGTCCCTTACGGGGTATTGCTTTCCGGAGGGCTGGACAGTTCGGTTATCTCCGCCATCGCCAAGAAATATGCTTCCCGGCGTGTCGAAAGCAACGGACAGCAAGAAGCTTGGTGGCCTCAACTCCATTCTTTCGCCATCGGACTGAAAGGAGCTCCGGATTTGGCGAAAGCCCGTGAAGTGGCCGATTTTATCGGGACCGTTCATCACGAAATCAATTATACGATCCAAGAGGGCCTGGATGCCTTACGAGACGTCATCTATTTCATCGAGACGTATGATGTAACTACCGTCCGGGCTTCAACCCCGATGTATCTTCTAGCTCGTGTCATCAAAAGCATGGGGATTAAAATGGTATTGAGCGGTGAAGGGGCCGATGAAATATTCGGCGGTTATCTTTACTTCCACAAAGCCCCTGACGCAAAAGCGTTCCACGAAGAAACCGTACGCAAGCTTTCCAAACTTCATCTTTATGATTGCCTGCGTGCCAACAAATCGCTGGCCGCCTGGGGAGTGGAAGGACGAGTCCCTTTCCTCGACAAAGAATTTCTGGATATCGCCATGCGCATCAACCCGAAAGAGAAAATGTGCCCCGGGAAAACCGTTGAGAAGAAAATTGTCCGTGAAGCGTTCGCGGATATGCTGCCCGAAAGCATTGTCTGGAGACAAAAAGAGCAATTCAGCGACGGGGTAGGCTATAGCTGGATTGACACCCTGAAAAGCCTCACCTCCCAAGCCGTGAGTGATGAGGAAATGAAGCATGCGGCAGAGCGCTTCCCGATCAATCCGCCGCGCAACAAGGAGGAGTATTACTACCGCCGCATCTTTGCCGAGCATTTCCCCGGGGACAGTGCAGCCCGAAGCGTCCCGAGTGTGCCTAGCGTAGCCTGTTCTACGGCCGAGGCTCTTGCCTGGGACGAGTCGTTCAAGCACATCAACGAGCCCAGCGGACGGGCCGTTGCCGGTGTACATGAACAAGCCTACAAGAATCAGTAAATTCCAAAAAGAAATGAAGATAAAATTTACCAAAATGCAGGGAGCCGGCAATGATTACATTTATGTCAATACCTTGAAGTACCCGATTGCCGACCCGGAAAGAGTAGCCATCGAATGGAGCCGCCCGCACACCGGGATAGGAAGCGACGGACTGGTACTCATCGGTGCCTCCGAAAAAGCGGATTTCAGCATGCGTATATTCAATGCTGACGGTTCTGAAGCCAAAATGTGCGGAAACGCAAGCCGATGTATCGGAAAGTATCTGTATGAATACGGAATGACCGACAAGACACGGGGCATAACGCTCGAAACCCTCTCAGGCATCAAGACCCTGAACCTGCATACCAACGGGAAAGACCGGGTCACTTCCGTCACGGTAGATATGGGCAAACCCGCTGACATCCATCCGGTATGTCTGGGCAAGGATTATCCTTTCGCGGAAGGGATAGCTGTATCCATAGGAAATCCCCACTTGGTTATCTTTGTGGAGGACCTGAAGCAGGTCGATTTGCCCGAGGTGGGTCCGATATTGGAGCATCATCCTTTGTTTCCCGACCGGGTCAATGTGGAATTTGCCCAAGTGAAAAAAGATGCTTATATTCGGATGCGGGTTTGGGAACGTGGCTCTGGCATAACCCAGGCTTGCGGAACCGGAGCCTGCGCCACCTCCGTGGCCGCTTCGTTTTGCGGGAAATGCGGCCGGGAAAACGACATCGAAATGGATGGCGGGACATTGCACATCGCATGGGACAAGACGGATGGCACACTCCAAATGACCGGTCCTGCCGTAAAGGTATTCGATGGCGAAATAGATATATGAAATGAAAATCAATACACATAACCCCAAAATATATGGCATTAGTAAACGAACATTTTCTGAAATTACAAGGCAATTATCTGTTTGCCGACATAGCGAAACGAATTAACGCATTCAAAGTCACTCATCCGGGGGCAAACCTTATCCGATTAGGCATTGGCGATGTAACCCGACCGCTTCCTCCGGCCTGCATAGAAGCGATGCATCGTGCCGTAGATGAAATGGCTGATGCCCGCACCTTTCATGGTTATGGTCCCGAACAAGGATATGACTTCCTGATAGAAGCTATCATCAAGCACGATTTCGCCCCAAGAGGCATAAATCTCAGCCCCTCGGAAATATTTATCAGCGACGGGGCGAAAAGCGATACGGGCAATATCGGAGAACTGCTCCGTTGGGACAATAGCATGGCCATCACCGATCCGGTCTATCCCGTCTATGTGGATAGCAACATCATGTGCGGACGCTCAGGCACGTTGGGCAAAGATGGCAAATGGAGCAACGTGACCTACCTGCCCTGTACCATCGAGAATAATTTTGTACCGGAAATCCCTAACCATCGGGTTGATTTGATCTATCTGTGCTATCCCAATAATCCGACAGGGACGACACTCACCCACGAGCAGTTGAAGCAATGGGTAGACTATGCCATAGCGAATGATACGCTGATTATCTTCGATGCGGCCTACGAGGCATACATCCGCGAACCGAACGTTCCCCACTCTATCTATGAAATACGCGGAGCCAAAAAGGTGGCTATCGAAATACGGAGCTTCTCGAAAACCGCAGGATTTACCGGTGTACGTTGCGGATATACGGTCATCCCCAAGGAGGTAAGCGCCGCAGATATCGAGGGGAAACGCATCCAGCTCAATCCCTTGTGGAACCGGCGCCAATGTACGAAGTTCAACGGGACAAGCTATATCACCCAACGGGGAGCCGAAGCGATATATACACCTGAAGGACAGAAACAGGTCAAGGAGACAATCGACTATTATATGGAAAACGCACGCATCATGCGCCAGGAACTGACTCGTGCAGGATTCAACGTTTACGGAGGTATAAACGCTCCCTACATTTGGCTCAAAGCGCCTAAAGAGCTGACCTCATGGAAGTTCTTCGACAAATTGCTCTATGAGGCCAATGTCGTAGGTACACCGGGGGTAGGTTTCGGACCAAGCGGCGAAGGATTCCTGCGCCTGACGGCCTTCGGCAAACGTGAGGATTGCATCGAAGCTATGCAACGTCTCCGCAAATGGGCATGACGGATTCCTTAAAAAGTTGACACACCGTCCACTTTAGCTTCCTTCCGTATAAATACAAGACGGTGTGTCAAAATATAAAATTGCACACAGGACTGCACAGATACAACTGATAACCACAGATTATATATCATAGATGTACTACTGAATAAATGTGCAATTCCCGTATGCAATTTCCTATTTCGGCACACCAACGTCAACTTGTCAACCGGCTTCTACTATCTTTCCCTCAAAAGCACACTGCCTATTCCGAAAAAGGGTGGGTATTTTTCCGGAATAGGCAGTATGCTTTCATGGAACGGGCAGTCCCCCCAATGCATCGGTGTCCTTACGTTAAAAACATTAAACGAATTGAGGCTAATCAAGAATCTTTATGTATGTTTGTGCGAAATAAAAACGTATAATGTATTTATGGAAGAGTTACCTGTAATAGACTTTGAGAATTTGAGAGCTAATCTGACTTCTTACGATTGCTTTCAGAATGACATTTTGGTATCTGATCTGGATTATCATTCCGTATTTTCTACGAACTGCGTGCGGATGAATGCCCTTCAGATAGTATTGTTGCTACAAGGCTCTTTGGAATTAAATATCGATTATACCTCTTATACGGTTACGGCCAATTCCATGACCACGATTATGCCCACCCATGTGGTGCAAATGAACCGATTCAGTTCGGATTTCAAAGCACGTCTGTTGGTCGTATCCCGATCTTTCTTAGAGCAAACGGTTATGCCCGGCCAATCCTCTTCGATGATTAAATACATGAGTATCCGGAAAAATCCTTGCGCTTTATTACAAGCCGGTGAGGTAAAAATATTGGACGATTACCTGTTATTACTCCGGAACAAAATCCGGTTGCATACCCATAACCTGCACCGTCTGATGATACAAAATACATTGATAGGCTTTTTCATCGAAATCGGGAATATATTCTATGACCGGCAAGAATATACCACCTCTCCGACCCTGACCCGCAAAGAAGAACTGCTCGAAGCTTTCTTGAAATTATTGTTCATTCATTGCAAAGAGCAGCACGTTGTCTCTTTCTATGCGGAAAAACTATATATCACACCCCAATACTTGTCTTTGATACTTAAAGAACAAACCGGGAAGTCTGCCAATAAATGGATTGACGAAGCCCTAATGCAAGAGGCCAAAATTCTTTTGAAAGCACCACAATCGACTGTCCAACAAGTGGCCGACACCTTGCATTTCTCCGATCAATCCACCTTTGGTAAATTCTTCAAGAAGCACATGGGAATGTCTCCTATGGAGTATAGAAAATCCTCTTAATCCGAAGCTAATCCAATTGTATATAATCCTGTTTACGGAATTTATACCAATTGATGATTTCGTTCACACCATAGAACAGAATAGCTATACCAAATATTACCAATGTATTCGCTATCACCGCCATCGGATAAATCAAAATCAATAATCCGACTAAGAAAATGATTGAAGGAAGCACATAATAGCCCATCGGTACGTATTTCCATTTACGAGCGGATATCAAGGTGATGATCTGTTGCAATCCGGCAATCAGCAATATAGCCCCCAGGATATACATCAATATATCCACAAAGAATTCAGGCATCGCCAAAAGCCAGGCACCTAACAATACACTTCCTAATCCATCTAAAGGGAACATAGGCGAAACCGACTCATCCTTTTTATTCCGCATCAGATAATTGACAATAGAGAATACCCCCGGCAATAAGAATCCCGCTCCGATTACCATAATAATATAGATAATTGCAGCTTCCGGCCATAATACCAAAATAATTCCCAACAATACTGCGAATATGCCCCGCAGAATGGCGTTATTGAATCGTTTCATACCATTTTGAATTTGTAATTTTTTTGAGTTTAACCACCCACTATATATTATAACAAACGAACAAGCTTTTTGTTGCATAAAAAATCCTGCGCATTACCACGAACACGCAGGATTTTTAAAACCTGTCACTATCTAAATTACTCAATGATGCTTACCCAACCATAAACATCCGGTTCATCTCCATATTGGATAGCCCGCAATTTATGATACAGTTTCTCACATACCGGCCCCGGTTTGCCATCTTTAGCGATGACATACGACTTATTCTCATCCAAATCATCAATCTGAGAAATAGGTGCGATTACCGCAGCCGTTCCACACTCGGCAGCCTCGTCAAAGGTAGAGATTTCCTCAAACGGTACCGGACGGCATTCCACCGTAAGTCCCATATCTGTAGCCAATTGCTGCAAACTCTTATTGGTAATAGAGGGCAAAATAGAATGAGACTTTGGAGTAATGTAGCTATTTCCGCGAATACCGAAGAAATTGGCCGGTCCACACTCGTCCAAGTACTTCTTTTCTTTCGGATCCAGATAAAGAACAGCCGCATAGCCTTTAGAATGCGCTATTTCTCCTGCCACCAGACTTGCCGCATAATTACCACCGACCTTGATTGTTCCTGTTCCGTGAGGAGCGGCACGGTCATATTCACGCAAGATGCACACCTTAGAGGGCTGGAATCCGCCTTTGAAATAGGGACCAACCGGCGTCACAAAGACAATAAACATATATTCCGGAGCCGGCTTCACACCCACCTGAGCACCCAGACCCAACATCAAGGGACGGATATATAAAGCCGCGCCACTCTCATAAGGCGGCACAAAACGTTCGTTCAATTTTACGACTTTGCGGATAGCCTCTTCAAACATCTCAACAGGGAGTTCCGCCATCTTGATACCCCGGCTGGACGATTGCATGCGTTTGGCGTTCTCATCCATACGGAACACACGGATTTTGCCATCTTTACCCCGGAAAGCCTTCAGCCCTTCGAACGACTCCTGTCCATAATGCAGACATGTAGCCGCCATGTGGATGTTCAATATCTCTGACGAGCAAACTTCCAGTTCGCCCCATTTTCCGTCCCGATAATAGCAACGGACATTGTAGTCCGTCTTCACGTAGCCAAAACCTAATTCTGACCAATTTAAAGTTTCCATACCTATTTTATTTTAAATTTCTGCAAATATACGTATTCAAATAACAAACTGCAATCTAAAGACAATATTTTTTAGCTATTTAATAATTCCATTATGCTTTAACCAAAGATAAATAAGCTCTTTCGCCTCTTTCTTATATAAGAAATAATCCTGAGTACCCCAGCCATGCCCGCCATTCGGGAAGAGATACAATGCTGCCGGGATCTTATGCTGATGCAAAGCCTCGTAATAAAGCAAGCTGTTCTCGACCGGGACTACCGTATCATCATCACTCAGCAAAAGGATAGTAGGCGGTGTTTTCTCGTCAACCTGCTCTTGCAACGTATAACGTTTCACCAACTCCTTATTTTGGACATCTTTACCCAAAAGATTCTCCTTACTTCCCCCGTGTGTGATCATATTCTCAAAACTTATCACCGGATAATACAAAACGGCAAAAGCCGGACGATTCTCATCCGCGGCCAAGGTGCTCAACGAAGCAGCCAAATGTCGCCAGCCGATGAACCGGCCACTCCGATACATTCCGCATTCACATGCCACGCCTCCGCATGTTCTTTCAGGATTTCCATCCCCTTTTCCGCATCGCTCAGCGGTATCGTATGGTTCCCCTGCGGAAGCCTGTATTTCAACACGGCTGCCACCAGTCCCTTTTCGGCATACCACTTTGCCATGTTATGCCCCTCGTTATCTATGGCAAGACCTGCATATCCGCCTCCCGGACAAATCAAGATGGCCGGCATCTTATCCGCCTCCTTTTCCGGGTGATAAACATACAAAGTTGCATCTTCGTTATCCGGATAGAGCTTCAACTCTTCCATTTGTTGCGCCGAAATCCCGCCTGCCAGCAATCCGGCCACTAAAAGTAATACTAATTTCTTCATGGCATACATTATTTATTATCCTCGCAAATGTAAACATTTTATTTTAGAAGCTGTTTTGAATTTCTTCAGAAAATGTGTTATGTAAACACCAAACAGAGTCTAAAAATCAGGTAAAATGCCTATCTTTGGCAATAAAAACAAATAACCTGTCGGAAATATGAGCAAAACATGGATAAAGAACGCCTTGATTATCAACGAAGGGCGAAAGTATATCGGATCTGTCTTGATTAATCAGGACAAAATCCAAGCGGTATATGAAGGTCAATGTCCGCAAGAGGCCGAAGAAAGCGGAGATGAAATCATTGACGCAACCGGGAAATGGCTGATTCCCGGATGTATCGATGACCAGGTACATTTCCGGGAACCGGGATTAACACATAAAGCCGATATTGGAAGCGAAAGCAGAGCTGCGGTTGCCGGAGGGGTTACTACCTTCATGGATATGCCTAATACCAAACCCCAGACCACCACTATCGAAGCGTTGGAATGGAAATTTGCCCGCGCAGCATCAACTTCCGTAGCCAATTATTCGTTCTTCTTCGGAGGCACAAACGATAATATGGCTGAGATTCGAAAGCTGGACCGCCATCGCGTACCAGGGTTAAAACTATTCTTAGGATCTTCCACCGGTAATATGCTGGTAGACAATAAAGATACATTAGAGAAAATATTCAGTGAAAGCGGTATGCTAATTGCTATTCATGCCGAAAAGGAGGATATCATCAAACGGAATATAGCTCATTATACAAAACTATACGGCGAGGATCTGGATATTTCCTTCCATAGCAAAATCCGTAGTGCGGAGGCTTGTTACGCATCCTCATCCGAAGCGGTAAACTTAGCCAAACAATTGGGAGCCCGCTTGCATATTCTGCATCTTTCCACAGCTCAAGAGCTTACATTATTAGATAACTCGCTTCCGTTGAAAGACAAACAAATCACCGGAGAGGTATGCGTGCATCACCTTTGGTTTACAGACGAAGATTATGCCCGGTTCGGCAATCGCATCAAATGGAATCCATCCATTAAGACCTCGGCCGACCGCGCCGCTCTGCGTGAGGCTGTAAACAACGACAAGATTGATATCGTAGCAACCGACCATGCACCGCATCTCTTGGCCGAGAAGCAGGGGAGTTGCCTGAAAGCAGCCAGTGGAGGTCCTCTTATCCAGCATTCGCTGGTAGCTATGCTAGAACTGGCTAAGGAAGGTATATTTACCTATGAAAAAGTAATTGACAAGATGGCGCACAAGCCCGCTGAACTTTTCCATATAGACCGGCGCGGATATATCCGTCCCGATTATTACGCCGACTTGGTTTTGATAGACCCGGAAAAGGCATGGACAGTCTCTCCGGAGAATATCCTTTCAAAATGTGGCTGGTCACCTTTCGAAGGATACACGTTTCATCACTCCATAAACACCACTTTCGTTAATGGTAAAATTGTTTATCAGGAAGGAAAAATAAACGAAGCTATCCGAGGGATGGAGGTCAAGTTCAATTAGCAAAAACATATAACAGCTGATGAAAAAGAAAAAGCAAATTCAACAAATGATTTGCATACAGACATCTTTAAACGTTATCAAGCCATAGAATCTCTTTAAAGCACAATACAATGCTGGACTTTTGATAAAAAAAATTCTAACTTTGTAGAAAAATCAATCGAGTTTTAAGTATGGAAATTCTATTGCCTCATCATATAAACAACGGGCATCCGGTTATATCAACACACACGCTGGTAGTAATCGGAACCAACGGTGTCGGAAAAAGCTCTTTTGGCAAAGATCTTTTAAAACGTTATCCGGGAAAGGCGCAAAATATCTGCGGCCTGCATGCCCTGTTTATCACAACCCAACCGGAAGACAAAGCGAATACGGACGATTGGTGGCAAATGTCAACGCTCATCAACGAACGGATGCGGCTTCCTCGCATCACGGAATACGAGAAATTGATTCTACGCCTGCAACACGAGGAATTTGAAGCATCTGTCAACTACAAAGAAGCGAGCAAAACAAACCCGTCATTGCAACCTCCGGCCACAAAGTTAGATACTATCCAGCAAATTTGGGAAGAGATGTTTCCGCACAACCGGTTACTTCGCAAATCGGGTTTCATCGAACTGACATCAACCTACCGGGATAGCGATTCCTATACCGCCGGACGGATGAGTGATAGTGAGAAATTGGTATTTTACCTCATCGGAGCCATCTTATACGCTTCACCGAATGCCTTATTGGTGGTTGAAGAACCGGAAACACTGCTCCATACCTCTATCAAAAATATACTTTGGGACAAGATCGAACGTATCCGGCCGGACTGCACATTCGTCTATCTGACCCACGATATAGATTTTGCACTGGCCCGCCGTTCTTGCAAACGCTTGTGGATCCGCTCATACGATGCCGACCGGCAATTATGGGATTATGAACTGATCGAAAACAACAAAAGTTTACCCGAAGAGCTTTACATGGAGATGCTGGGGAGCCGAAAGCCTATCCTTTTCATTGAAGGGACGGATAATGCCAGCATTGACAACAAGCTATATTCACTGGTTTTCCCCGACTATATGGTAAAGCCCATGGGGGGATGTCAGAAAGTCATCGAAACAACTAAAGCATTCAACCAGCTTAAAGATTTTCATACGTTGGAAAGTATGGGGATTGTAGATCGTGACCGACGGACAGAAGGTGAAATCCGTTACTTGAACGAACAACATATATTCGTACCGAATGTAGCTGAAGTAGAGAACCTGCTCATGTTGGAGGATGTCATAAAAAGCGTGGCACACCGGTTAATGAAGAACCCTGATGAGATATTTTCTACTGTCAAGGAGAATGTCATCCGCCTGTTTGAGAAAGATTTAGAAGATCAGGTCATTCTTCATGCCAAACATCTGGTCCGCAAAAAACTGGAAATGGCCCTGAATTGCAAAATCCATTCTTTTGATGAATTGAACGAACAGGTCGAGGAGATTCATGAACGAATGCATGTCGCAGATATTTACCATGAGCTCAAGGAGAAATTCCAGCGCTATGTCGATACGGCCGATTATAACAACATCTTGCGTGTATACAACCAAAAAGGGATGCTCCCGCAAAGCCGTGTATGCCAACTTTGCGGAATCAGCACCAAAGAGCATTATCTGGATTTCGTGCTATCCATTCTACGAGAGAATGAAGAGGATGCCGCTATAATCCGGCACGCCATAAAAAGGTCGCTCGGCATGTAAAAGTTCACTAAAAGAGAAAATATTTCAGCAAAAAATATTTTCTTTGCGAGAAGTTAAATAAGACATTAGACAGAAAAGCTTTTATGCGAACACCTACATTGCAATATTTATACCTGCAAAAGCCGGTAACGATGATTATCTTCATCTGCATCATATCGGTGCTTCCTTGGCTGGGACTGAATGAACTAAACAGTCCGGCCGCATCTATGGATGCAGCTGTTGCCAACACGATGCTGCAATCCGGCGAATGGATATTGCCCAAAATGCCTTCCGGTACAATCAATTACGATCATCCGATGCTACATTGGCTGATTGTCATCTTTTCTTATTGGCAAGGCTATGTATCAAAACTCACGTTACAATTACCCGGAGCTTTGGCATTTATCGTTATGATGGCTACCTCCTTAATATTTTTCGGGAGACGTACCAAGTTTCATGAGGCATTCATTTCCACCCTGTTTTTGATCACCTGTTGTGGAATGCAGAACTTGTCAGCCGCAAGTTCCGGTGATTTGTTATTCGCCACCTTCATTTTTGTCGCTTTGACGCAACTTTACCGTTGGGAGGAGAACTGGGAATTGAAAGGTATTCCTGTCGAAATATCCCTACTTCTAAGTGGAGCTATTCTGACCAAAGGTCTGATGGGCATGATTCTTCCGATAGCCTCGTTTACCATTTATCTGTTGGCGTTAAAAAAACATCCGGTAAAAACAGTTCTAAAAGCGATGCTTTATGTAACCATATCCTCTCTTTTCCTTCCACTTTTGTGGTACATCAGCATTTGGAAGCAAGGAGGAACAGACTTACTCTTTGACGTAATGCGAACCGAATTCAGCTATTTCTGGGGAATAGAGCAATATGCGCATAACATGTTCTACATATTTCCCCTATTAGCAATCGGATTCTTACCGTGGATTGTCTTTTTCTTTTTCTCATTATTTGGTGTAAAAATGGAGAAATGGAAAGTAGATTGTGGCGGCGTAAAACTATTTAGCCTCATCATCTTGACCTTATTGCTTGTAGCCTATGCCATCATGCCGGTCAAACGAGCCAGTTATTTATTGCCTGTTTATCCGTTCATCACAATATTCCTGGCACAATACGCCTTACATATTACAGAATACCGACATTGGTGTACACGCATTTTCGCCCTATTCATGGCAATCGGTGTATTAATAGGCTTGATTGTGATTCTGTTGCCTACTCCTTGGGCAGTAATTCCTGTTCTACCCATTACAGTACGCACCTGTTTGCTGCTCGCATTCACCCTGGCCATGACAATAACTGTCATTTATTATATGTTCAAAAAGATCAATATAAAAATACTGTATGCCACCATAGCTTTAACTTTTGCGGTAAATCTGTTCATCAATGCCGTGGGGATTTCGTAATTAAATGACATTTGTTTATATTTGCAAAGAACAAACACCTAAAATATACATAACATGAAACGTCGTGATTTTCTAAAAACAAGTGCATTGGCGGGAGCCGCTCTAACCCTGAACTTCGAAGGTCTGCATGCCGCATTAACAAACAATACTGTTACTGTTGAAGCTATTCCTGATATGGTAGCAGTTATGGGCGGAGAACCTGATGTCATGTTAGACAAAGCTTTAGAAGCTTTAGGGGGAATTGATAAATACATAAAAAAAGGACAGAAAGTTGTAATCAAACCTAACATCGGATGGGACCGAGCACCGGAAATGGCCGGAAATACCAATCCAAAATTGGTAAAAGCCTTGGTCCAAAAATGTTTTTCAGCCGGAGCTGAGAAAGTTACCGTATTTGATCACACATGTGATAACTGGCAAAAATGTTATGCGACAAGCGGAATAGAAAAAGCAGCCAAAGAGGCAGGTGCTATCGTAATGCCGGCGAATGACGAGAAATATTATAAAGAGGTATCCGTTCCTAACGGCAAAAAACTGAAAAATGCCAAGATTCATGAAGCCTTGGTCGAAGCCGATGTATGGATTAACGTCCCGGTATTAAAAAATCATGGGGGAGCCAAACTGACTTGCGCCATGAAGAACTACATGGGTATTGTTTGGGATCGTCGCTATTTCCATCAAAATGATTTGCAACAATGCATTGCTGACATTTGTACTTGGGAAAAGAGACCGGTATTAAACATTGTAGACGCTTATCGCATCATGTTCCAGAACGGCCCCCAAGGTAAGACCTTAGCAGACGTGGCTACATTGAAATCGTTGATTGTATCGCCCAATATTGTTGCTGTCGATACAGCTGCCCTCTCTCTGTTCAACCAAGTTAAGAAACTGGATCTTGCCGCGGCTTCCCATATCGGACGTGGAGAAGAGAACCATTTGGGAACAACCGATTTGAAGAAATTGAATATCAAACGTATCAAACTTTGATAAATGATGAAAAAATTGAACCTATTAAAAGGAGTGCGGGTCTTGCTCGCTCTCCTTTTCTTTATACCGATATTGGTTTTCTTTGTAGATTTCACCGGCATTCTTCCAGACCGAGTGCATGTTTTACTACACCTGCAAATCTTTCCGGCATTTCTCAGTTCGATGTGGCTACTATTGATAGCCCAATTGCTCATCGCTTTTGTAATCGGTCGGCTGTATTGTTCCACTATTTGTCCGGCAGGAGTCTTGCAAGACATCATCAATAGAATTTACTGTATCGGGAAGAAGAAAAGCAAAGGGACAAGCCGGTTTAAATACCATCGTCCGATGAATCTGTTGCGTTACGTCATATTGGCATTAACGCTAATCAGCGCTCTCGCAGGAATGCTGAATCTAGCTCTCCTATTGGATCCGTACAGCAACTTCGGACGAATCGCGACCAACCTGTTCCGCCCCATCATTATGTGGACCAACAATGGTATCGCAGAAGTGCTGATGAGTATGGATAACTATTCGTTATACCAAGTAACTATCAGCACAGTAACAACGGCCGGATTAATCAGCGGACTAACAGCTCTTGTTCTGTTCATCGGATTAACCATCTGGCGAGGCCGGATTTTCTGTAACAGCATTTGTCCGGTCGGTGCCTTATTAAGTATAGCTTCCCGGTATTCCCTGTTTCGGATATCAATCAATCAGGAAAGCTGTATTCATTGCGGATTATGCGAGCGAAATTGCAAAGCTGAAGCTATCGATAGTAAACACATGCGGATAGACACGTCCCGTTGTGTGGATTGTTTCAATTGCCTTTCCGCCTGTAGTAACGGAAGCCTGCAATACAAATTCAATCCGACATCCGTCTCTTTCCAAAAAGAAAATCCAGCTCAACTGGCCGAAGAAGACAAAAGCAAAAGCCGACGCACGTTTTTGGCCACCGGAGCCACCGTTATAGCCTCACTACCGATTGTTCCGGTTTTAGCTGAAGGGAAACGGATGCGGAAACGCAGAAAAAAATGGCCTCCGGTAACACCTCCGGGATCTTTAAGTCTGGAACGGTTCAAAGATATGTGTACAGGATGTCACTTATGTGTAACGCAATGCCCGAGCCAGGTCCTACGACCTGCCGGATTGGAATATGGCTTGGATTATTTATTAAAGCCGCACATGTCGTACGACAATAGTTATTGCAATTACGAATGTACGGTCTGTGCCGATGTGTGTCCGACTCATGCCTTAAAGCCCATCAGCGTAGAAGAAAAAACCACGACCCAAATTGGGGTAGCGCATTTCTTCATCAACCGTTGTATTGTGCATACGGAAAACACCGATTGCGGAGCCTGTTCAGAACATTGCCCGACCCAAGCTGTAAAAATGGTTCCATACAAGGGAACTCTGACAATCCCGGAAGTAAATCCGGATTTATGTGTGGGGTGCGGCGGATGCGAATCCATTTGCCCGGTACGCCCGATGCGGGCCATTATCATTAAGTCTAATGAAACACATAAGCACGTAGAAAAGCCCAAGCAAGAAGAGGTCAAAGAAATCGAAGTAACCGACTTCGGCTTCTAAAGGGCTTGACGTTTCCATATTAATTCGTATCTTTGCAACCCTATGAAATTCGAATTATTACATAACGACACAAAGACAAACGCAAGGGCGGGCTTGATTACTACGGATCACGGCGTAATCGAGACGCCCATTTTCATGCCTGTTGGAACGCAAGGCGCGGTAAAAGCAGTACATATGCCCGAATTACGCGATGATATTCAGGCCCAAATCATTTTGGGAAACACCTATCATCTGTATTTACGCCCGGGATTAGAAATATTAGAGCAGGCCGGAGGCTTACACAAGTTCAACGGTTGGGACCGCCCTATTTTGACCGATAGCGGAGGTTTTCAGGTCTTTTCCTTGTCTGACAATCGCAAATTGCATGAAGAGGGAGCTGAATTCAGGTCACACATTGACGGCTCAAAGCACCTCTTCACACCGGAAAAAGTGATGGATATCGAACGTACTATCGGAGCGGATATCATTATGGCATTCGATGAATGTTGCCCCGGAGACGCAGATTACGAATATGCCAAAAAATCATTAGGATTAACCGAACGTTGGCTGGACCGATGCTTTAAACGCTTCAATGAGACTGAGCCAAAATATGGTTATCGACAAAGTCTGTTCCCGATTGTTCAGGGATGTGTCTATCCGGATCTCCGGATTCATGCAGCCGAGAACGTTGCGGCAAAAGAGGCTGACGGGAATGCTATCGGAGGTCTTGCGGTAGGTGAGCCAACCGAAAAGATGTATGAGATGATCGAAATCGTCAACGGAATCCTTCCGAAAGACAAGCCACGCTATCTGATGGGGGTCGGAACTCCTATCAATATTCTGGAAGCTATCGAACGAGGCGTGGATATGTTCGATTGCATCATGCCGACACGTAACGGACGCAATGGACAGCTCTTTACGGCATACGGCACAATGAATATGCGCAATAAAAAATGGGAATCAGACTTCTCTCCCATTGATCCGGACGGTGCCTCATTCGTAGACCGTATTTACACGAAAGCCTACCTTCACCATCTGATCAAGGTGAATGAGATTCTTGGCCTTCAGATCGCATCCATACATAATCTGGCATTTTATTTGTGGTTGGTAAAAGAAGCCCGCAAACATATCATTGCCGGAGATTTCTCTACCTGGAAGAATACCATGGTGAGACAATTGAACAACCGACTATAACACGAATATGAAAGATTTCAAGCTGAAACGCATAGATTGGTATATCATCAAGCAATTCTTGGGGACCTACGTGTTCGCCATTCTTCTGATTATCTCCATCTCGGTGGTTTTCGATATCAACGAGAAGATTGACAAGTTTCTGCGTCCTGAAGTTCCTCTTTCAGCTATTATATTCGATTATTACCTGAACTTCATCCCCTACTTCGCCAATCTGTTCAGTCCGTTGTTCACGTTTATCGCCGTAATCTTTTTCACCTCCAAGCTGGCAGATCATTCTGAAATTATCGCCATGCTCTCCAGTGGAATGAGTTTCCGCCGGCTGATGCTTCCGTACAGTATCTCTGCCGGAATCATTGCTCTGCTTACTTTCGTACTCAGTGCATTCATCATTCCACCGGCCAACAAAATCCGTATTGATTTCCAAAACAAATACATTAAGAACAAGGCTGTAGAATACGCACGGAATGTCCAGCTGGAAGTAGAGCCGGGGGTCATTGCTTACTTTGACCGTTATGACAATCGTTCGAACATGGGCTACCGGTTTTCATTAGAGCACTTCGATGGCAAACGGCTCATATCGCGTCTGACCGCTAATTCCATCAAGTATGATACGCTCTATCATTGGCAGGTCATCGACTATACCATCCGCGATTTCGATGGAATGCGCGAATACATCACGCAAGGATCGCGCAAGGATACGACACTGACCATCATCCCATCCGATTTTCTGATTGCCAACAACGATTGCGAAAAGATGACCACGCCCGAATTACACGCCTACATTAAGCGACAAGAGAAGCGCGGGATCGGCAATATTCAGACATTCGAGATTGAATACCATAAACGATTTGCTTCGATCATGACCTCGTTCATCCTGACAGCTATCGGAGTATCACTCTCATCGCGTAAGGTAAAAGGAGGTATGGGACTAAACATCGGTATCGGTATCGGATTGAGCTTCTCTTATATCCTATTTATGACCGTTACCGCCACATTCGCCATCAGTGGCTATGTAAGCCCGATGGTTGCAGCTTGGATACCGAATATCCTTTATACGTTCATTGCCATCTATCTCTACCGTAAAGCTCCAAGGTAAATAATAGAGAAAAAAGAATACACAAAAATGACGATGTGTCATAATGGAATATTAGCACACAAATAACACAGATTAAACATATTTCCACAGATTTATTCAGCTGTACATCAATCACTATAATCCGTGATTACCTGTTGTATCTATATCTGTGTGCAATTTTATATTTTGACACACCGTCATCTTGTATTTTTAGGGAATCCTCCCGCGAATTCCCTACTTACTCATACCGCCAACGATATCCAGCAACTCATTAGTAATGGCCTGCTGACGTGTCTTGTTGTATTGCAGCGTCAGGTCCTGAATCAAATCGTTAGCATTATCGTTTGCGGTCTGCATAGCCATCATACGCGCAGCATGTTCGGCGGTAGTCGTATCCAGCAAAGCCGTATATATCTGCAAGTTCAGCATCTTCGGGAACAACAACTGTTGCAATTGTTCCACAGAAGGTTCCAAGATATAATCCACCGCATATCCCGATGTAGTCCCCGATTCCTGCACCTCTGCCAACGAGAGGGGCAGGTAGGTGGGATGCATCAAGATCTGCTGCACCATATTTTTATAATGGTGGTATAATAAATCGACCTTGTCTACCTCACCCGCCACGAACAGTTCCTGCAAGCAGGTAGCCAGTTTGGAGGCTTCCGCATAAGAAAGGTGATCGGCCAATCCGACAAACTCGGCATTATAAACATACCCTGCATTTTCCAATTCCTTGGCAATCTTCTTTCCTACCGGATAAAACTGCATTTTTACGTTTTGCTTTTCATAACTATGAATCACCTCTTCTAAGGCTTTCCATACATTTGCATTGAAGCTACCGCACAGCCCCGTATTGGAGGAACAAACCACAATGGCAACATTTTTCACCTCACGGCTCACCGTATAAGGTGAATCCATTTCCGCTTCAGCCGAAAGCAAACTATGCAAGATACCCGATAATTGAGCCGAATAAGCCAAAGTCCGTTCGGTAGCCGCCTGCGTATGATGTAATTTGGCAGACGAAACCATCTTCATAGCCGCGGTAATCTTCTGCGTACTCTTGATCGAAGCGATTCTATTTTTGATTTCCTTCAATGATGCCATATCAACCTACTCCTTATTTAAACGATGCCGCGATTTTCTCTGCCGTTTCTTTCAGGATAAGGCAAACATCATCATTGATCACACCGCCCTTCAAGACATCCAGCACATCACGCTGATGGCTTGTAGCCAATGATTCCAGGAAGAGCTTCTCAAACTCATGCACTTTATCCAATGGTACATCCTTCAGCAAGCCATTGGTTCCGCAATAAAGAATGGCAATCTGCTTCTCTACCGGCATCGGACTGTATTGCGGTTGTATCAAGAGCAGAGTATTCTTCTGTCCTTTATCAATGGTGAATGCCGTAACCGGATCCATTTCACCGCCGAACTTAGCGAACGATTCCAACTCACGATACTGAGCCTGGTCAATCTTCAACGTACCAGCCACCTTCTTCATCGCTTTCAGCTGTGCGTTACCTCCCACACGAGATACCGAGATACCGACATTGATAGCCGGACGATTACCCTGGTTAAACAAATCCGTTTCCAAGAAAATCTGCCCATCGGTAATAGAAATTACGTTTGTCGGGATATATGCAGACACATCACCCGCTTGCGTTTCGATGATAGGCAAGGCCGTCAATGAACCACCGCCTTTCACTCTTCCTTTCATGCTCTCCGGCAGGTCGTTCATCTGCTCGGCAACCTCCTGTTGCTTAATGATCTTGGCCGCACGCTCCAACAGACGAGAGTGCAGGTAGAAGATATCCCCCGGATAAGCCTCACGCCCGGAAGGACGACGAAGCACCAGCGACACCTCGCGATAAGCAACCGCTTGTTTGGACAAGTCATCATAAACCACCAACGCGTGACGGCCGCTATCCCGGAAATACTCACCGATAGCCGCACCGGCAAAAGGTGCGAAATACTGCATGGCTGCAGGGTCAGATGCCGTAGCGCTGACCACTATCGTATAATCCATCGCCCCCTTCTCCTGCAAGGTATTCACCAAGGCTGCAACCGTAGAGCCCTTCTGACCGATAGCCACATAAATACAATAAACCGGGTCACCCGCCTCATAAGCCGAACGCTGATTGATAATCGTATCGATCGCAATAGCGGTCTTACCCGTCTGGCGGTCTCCGATAATCAACTCACGTTGTCCGCGACCGATAGGAATCATCGCATCAATCGCTTTGATACCGGTCTGCAACGGTTCGTTCACAGGCTGACGATAGATAACCCCCGGTGCTTTGCGCTCCAAAGGCATTTCGCACGTCTCACCGGTGATTTCCCCTTTTCCGTCCAGCGGATTGCCTAACGGGTCGATAACACGCCCAATCATATTCTCACTCACATTGATGGAAGCAATACGTCCGGTACGCTTTACAGTATCCCCCTCCTTGATCAAGTCGGTCGGACCCAGCAACACCGCCCCAACATTATCTTCCTCCAAGTTCATGACTATGGCCTCTATACCATTATCAAAACGAAGCAACTCGTTCGCTTCGGCATTGTCAAGGCCATAGATTCGAACTACACCATCGCTCACCTGCAAGACTGTTCCGACCTCTTCCAATTTAATGCCGGTATTGATATCTTCCAGTTCCTTGCGAAGGATAGCCGAGACTTCACTAATTTTTATCTGATCTGTCATATAATATCTCTGCTTTATTTATTTTCGAGCAACCGTTCGCGGATATCCCTCAATTGTGACACATAACTTGCATCCAACCGATAATTTCCCATCTGCAAACGGAAGCCTCCGATTAGTTCAGGCTTCACCTCGCCCGTAAATTCTATCGTATCACCCGTTTCCTGCGTCAAACGATCGATCAGATGCCGTTGGGTCGCCTCATTGACAGGTACGGCACTACTAAACACGACACGAGTGATTTTCTTTTCACGCCGATATAAATGAATATAAATATAGGTAATAAAAAGCAAGCAGTTCTCCCGTTTATGACGTAAGATCAACCCGACAAAACGCCGGTATAGATCAGAGACATTCACACCTGCCGCATCAACCAGCAATTTCTCCTTATTCTTTATAGAGACTATCGGGTTGCACAAGGCAACCTTCAAGTCCGGCGTAAGCAGGAAACTTTGTTTAAGCATCTTCATGTCTTCATATACACGCTCCTCTTCACCTTTGTCTTTTGCCAACGTGAACAAAGCCTGTGCATATCGAGATGAAATAGTTCCTAAATCCATAACTTACGATTTTAATGACATTTCATCAAGCAACTTATTGATGATGACCTCCTGACTATTATCCCGGCTGATCTTCTCCTGCATCACCTTTTCGGCGATAGCGATAGACAAGTCGGTAATCTCAGCACGCACCTCCCGGATCGCCCTTTCTTTTTCTTCACGAATCCGGCGGGTAGCCTCCTCTATCTGGAGATGAGCTTCAGCTACAGCCTTCTGGCGCGCTTCATCAATAATATGTTCTTTTTCGGACATCGCTTCCTTCAAGATAAGACTTTGCTTCTCTTTCGCTTCGGCTAAGATTCTCTCACCTTCCTTCTGAATGTTGGCCAACTGCTCGTTTGCCTTACGTGCCGTTTCCAACGAGTTCTCAATATACGCCTTCCGTTCCTCTATTGCCTTGACAATTACCGGAAAGCCATATTTAGACAAGATGACAAGAACGATACCGAATGAGAGAATCATCCAAAACAGAAGCCCTGAATCCGGTGTTAGTAATGACATAATCTATGCTTTTGATTATTGGAATAATCCTAAGAAACATACAACGATAGCAAACAAAGCCACACCTTCTACCAACGCACTCATGATCAACATAGAAGTACGGATATCCCCTGCGGCCGATGGCTGACGTCCAATCGCTTCTACGGCACCTTTACCAATCAAACCGATACCAATGCCGGCTCCGATAGCGGCTAATCCAGCTCCTATTGTTGCACCTAATTTTGCTAAGCCCATTGAGGCTGCTTGTAATAATACTGCTGATAACATACGTCTTAATTTTTTAGTTTATAACCTTTTTTATTTCGTAACTATAATTGCTTCTATTTAAAGCTTAAACAAACGAAAAGAAGTCTGTCTTTTCGCGATTTATTCCCTTACTTTTGCCAAACCGATATAGCTGGCCGACAAAAGCGTGAAAATGTATGCTTGCAAGCAAGCAACAAACAACTCCAAGCAGTTCATAAAAATACAGAACGCGATGGATACGAGCGTCATTCCCATATTTACCCAGATGCCCATCGACACAGTGATGAAAATCAAACAGGTCAATGCCAAGATGATAGTGTGTCCGGCCATGATATTGGCAAACAAACGAATCATCAGAGCGAACGGTTTGGTAAATATCCCGAAGAATTCCACAAAAGGCATAATGGGTATCGGCAATTTCAGGAAGATAGGCGTATTAGGCCAGAATATATCTTTCCAATAAGCCTTCGTTCCGAACAGATTGACGGCCAGGAAGGTACAAACAGCCAGCACCATAGTGACGGCAATGTTTCCCGTCACGTTCGCCCCTCCCGGGAAAATAGGAATAATACCCAGCAAGTTATTAATAAGGATGAAGAAGAATACGGTCAGCAAATAGGAAGAAAAGGGTTTATAATCCCGTTCTCCGATGCTTTTCCGGATGACATCCTCTTCAATATAATTGACAACCGCCTCCATCATGCCCACAAAGCCGCCGGGGGCCTCGCCGGGATGCTTTTTATACCAATGTGCGGTCTTCAATATACTTATTAATAAGAGGCAACAAGCCAATAACAATCCGCATACGTTTTTCGTAATGGAAATGTCTATCGGACGGACAACCTCGCCTGAAGCCAGCGTTTCGACCACTTTCCCGGCATATTCACCCTCTTGCGCCAATGAAAAGTTCTCATACGTTGCTCCTTTGTGCAATCGGGCGGATGAGAAACAATGCCATCCGCTTTCCTCGCCTTTCACGATAATCGGCAACGGAATAGCGATCTCATGCTCATTCCAATCTGTAATATGCCAAGTATATGCATCTTGGATATGCGAGAATACTATTTCCTGCACATTAATGGTCTCTTCTGCTTTTGCTTGAAATCCCGCCAACAAAAGGCAGATCACCGCGATCCATTTCCAACAGTTATACCTTGCTCTGTCCATTTTTTTCTTCTTTTAGACGTTTCAGTCGTTTCTTCTCGTACAAGTAATTCGTATAGGTCTCTATTACCAAGTGGATGAAGTAGAACAACATCAGAGTGAAGCCGAATGCTTTCATCCTTTCGCCCACCCACGAGGCATACATCCATAAGAATACACAAGCCAAAACGAACCGACACATACGCACTACCATAAATACGGTAATAGACATGTCTCTTTTATGGCGCTTCACGCTATCCAAGCAATGCACCATCGCCAGATCTACCAGACAATAGAACAAAGGAATGGATGGGAACCACCGGAAGTAATGGTCCGGCCATATCGTATAGAGAAGTCCGCCTAAGCTGATCCCTACCGTTACATTAATGAATGTGATCCATCCGAAGAGTCTTAATTTCAATTTACTACTCATTTTATTCAAAATTTTATTCCACGCAAACAGAAAGCTCGTCATTCTCCACCTTGACAAAGCCTCCCTTTACGGGTTGTTCCTGTTCCTTGCCTTCTGCACGATACCGGATAACCCCTTCCCGCAAAGCCGTTATCAAAGGCGCATGATGTGGAAGCACATCAAACGAACCGGCCATTCCGGGAAAAGTTACCGCTTCCGATTCTCCTTCAAACAAGACTCCTTCCGGAGTTATGATCTTCAGTTTCATATCGTGGCTCCTTATTGAACTTGTTGCGCTAACCGCTTACCCTTTTCTATTACGTCTTCAATCGTTCCGACATTCAGGAAAGCCTGCTCCGGAATGTCATCGGTCTCTCCATCCATAATCATGTTGAAGCCCCGGATCGTATCCTCGATGGATACCGTAACACCCGGTACGCCCGTAAACTGCTCGGCCACCGTAAAAGGCTGAGACAAGAAACGCTGTACACGACGTGCGCGGTTTACCGTGCACCGGTCTTCATCCGACAATTCCTCCATACCCAAGATAGAGATGATATCTTGTAACTCCTTGTTACGCTCCAGGATCTGCTTAACACGCTGGGCGCACTGATAATGCTCCTCACCTACCACCAACGGATCCAGGATACGCGAAGTAGACTCCAACGGGTCTACGGCCGGATAAATACCCAGCGAAGCGATCTTACGATCCAGCACGGTAGTTGCATCCAGGTGGGTAAAGGTCGTAGCCGGAGCCGGGTCGGTCAAGTCATCCGCCGGCACATATACCGCCTGCACAGAAGTGATAGAACCCTTCTTCGTAGAGGCGATACGCTCCTGCATGGCACCCATTTCCGTAGCCAACGTAGGTTGATATCCTACCGCTGAAGGCATTCGTCCCAACAACGCAGACACCTCCGAACCGGCCTGCGTGAAACGGAAAATGTTATCAATAAAGAACAAGATATCTTTCGCCTCGCCCTCTTTCGCCAAATCCCGGAAAGACTCGGCAATGGTCAGTCCCGACAAGGCCACCGAAGCACGTGCTCCGGGAGGTTCGTTCATCTGTCCGAACACCAAGGTTACCTGCGACTTCTCTACCTCTTTATAGTCCACCTTCGACAAGTCCCAGTTTCCGGCCTCCATGCTTTTCTTGAATTCATCTCCATAATGGATAACGCCAGACTCAATCATCTCACGCAACAGGTCGTTCCCCTCACGTGTACGTTCACCCACACCGGCAAATACGGAATAGCCGTGATTCTTTTTCGCGATATTGTTGATCAGCTCCTGAATCAACACCGTCTTGCCCACACCGGCTCCACCAAACAGACCGATCTTACCTCCTTTCAGATAAGGCTCCAACAGATCAATCACCTTGATACCGGTATAAAGCACTTCCTTACTCGTGGTCAGCTCGTCAAACTTAGGCGGCTCGCGGTGGATCGGGAAAGCTCCCTTGCGGTCCAGATCTGCCATACCATCAATGGCATTCCCCGTCACATTCAACAAACGTCCCTTTACCTGGTCACCCACCGGCATTGTAATCGGAGATCCCAATGCGGTGACTTCCATCCCTCTTCTCAGACCATCCGTTGAGTCCATAGCGACGGTTCGGACGGTATTCTCACCAATGTGTTGCTGAACCTCAACAATCAATTTCTTACCATTCAAACGAGTTATCTCCATAGCGTCGTGGATACGAGGGAGTGTGATGCGTTTCTCCGAAGGACTATCGAAGTGAACATCCACGACCGGACCGATAACTTGTAAGATATAACCTTTAATTTCTCCCATTCTGTTATACTTAAAATTTTTTCGAATGCAATATTACAAAAGATTCCGCCTGTTTTTTTCGGGCAAACCATATTTTTATCTTTTTGCATTATATTAAGTCTACATTTTCTATTTCATTGGAAAATCGGACCAATTTTATCAAGATAGGAACGAATTTCATCATTTTTCCTACTATTTGTAACCAGTTGAAACCTACCAGAATGAGCATTTTCCATTTGACACAAATCAATTAAACCTGCCAATTGTTTTTCATTGTTAAAGGTTAACGTTTTATCCGCCCGCAAACATCCCCTTAAAAACGGATAGCACCCGGCAAACCGAGAAATATCAAATTGTCAAAATGATAATTTACCCCCTCCAAAACTTCATTATTTCGGCCCGTCATTCAAAATTTTCCCAACGAGGCCCGTCTCAACGCGTCAAGAAAGCGGATTTTCAACATAATCCATTATATACCAATCTATTATATAGAAATATCATAACTCACAGAATCTTTCATTCTAAAGGATATATCTGTTATTTTTAAGCTCCGGATTCTGTTTTCGCACTCCATCCGAAGATTTTCTCTCTCAAATACCGCCTATTTCGAAAAAAGTAACGAACTTTTTCCCAAAAAAGAGCCTACGTTTTCCGACAAATATAGGCATCTCCTCAGACAAAGCATGGCATCTTTCCCGGAAAACATAGTTATGAATCCGCACATACCTAACCGGAAATGACCGGATTGAGGCTCTTTTTGCACCTGTTTTCGCCTTTTTGCACAATTATCAAGTTAGCAAAATATGACTAAAATGCAATTTTCGATATCTAAAAACATATTTTGCTATCTTTTTGAAAATTGAGTACGAAACAAAAAACAGCATTTATGTTCAAAAACATAAAAAATAACAAAGCAAAATCCTTTTTTTCACAATTTAAAAACCTATATTTGCGATATCTTTATATGGTAACCATTTACAAAATTATATCATGGAGAAGAAAAGAGTTTATACGTTTGGAAACGGTAAAGCCGAAGGACGCGCCGATATGCGCAACCTTCTAGGCGGAAAAGGCGCCAACTTGGCAGAAATGAATTTGATCGGAGTACCTGTCCCTCCTGGTTTCACGATTACGACCGAGGTTTGCTCCGAGTATTTTGAATTAGGTAAAGACAAAGTAGTAGAGATTCTAAAAGAAGACGTCGAAAAATCTATTCAAGGTGTAGAAGAACTGATGAAATCGAAATTCGGTGACACAGAGAACCCGTTGCTGGTTTCGGTTCGTTCGGGGGCACGTGCATCCATGCCGGGCATGATGGACACAATTTTGAACTTAGGATTAAACGATGAGGTAGTCGAAGGGTTGGTACGCAAGACAGGAAACGCCCGCTTCGCATGGGACTCTTACCGCCGCTTCGTACAAATGTATGGCGATGTGGTACTGGGCATGAAACCGGCCAACAAGGACGATATCGACCCGTTCGAAGCTATCATCGAAGAGGTAAAGAAAGCCAAAGGTGTCAAGCTGGACAATGAACTGGACGTTGATGACCTGAAAGAGCTGGTTAAACGTTTCAAGGGAGCCGTTAAGACGCAGACCGGCCAGGATTTCCCTTCTTGCGCATACGAACAATTATGGGGTGCCATCTGTGCCGTGTTCGACTCATGGATGAATGAACGCGCCATCCTCTACCGCAAGATGGAAGGAATACCTGCCGAATGGGGTACAGCTGTCAATGTACAGGCTATGGTATTCGGTAATATGGGCGATACCTCAGCTACGGGTGTCTGCTTCTCACGCGATGCCGCTACGGGCGAAGATCTGTTCAATGGCGAATACCTGATCAACGCGCAAGGCGAAGATGTAGTGGCCGGAATCCGTACTCCGCAACAAATCACGAAGATCGGTTCTCAACGCTGGGCACAATTGGCCGGTATCAGCGAAGAAGAACGTGTCTCCAAATATCCTTCCATGGAAGAGGCTATGCCGGAAATCTATAAGGAACTGGATGCCTTGCAGACCAAGCTGGAGAATCACTACAAAGATATGCAGGACATGGAGTTTACCGTACAAGAAGGTAAGCTATGGTTCTTGCAGACCCGTAACGGTAAACGCACCGGAGCGGCTATGGTCAAGATTGCCATCGACCTGTTGCACCAGGGAATGATTGACGAAAAGACGGCTTTGGAACGTTGCGAACCGAACAAACTGGACGAATTGCTCCACCCTGTATTCGACAAGGAAGAGTTGAAGAAAGCGAAAGTATTGACACGCGGATTACCGGCATCACCGGGAGCAGCGTGCGGACAAATCGTATTCTTTGCCGAAGATGCCGCTAAATGGAGAGCTGACGGACATCGGGTAGTGATGGTTCGTATCGAAACTTCGCCGGAAGATTTGGCAGGTATGACCGTAGCCGAAGGTATCCTGACGGCTCGCGGAGGTATGACATCTCATGCAGCTGTTGTAGCTCGCGGAATGGGTAAATGTTGCGTCTCAGGTGCGGGAGCCATCAACGTGGATTATAAGAACCGCCAGGTAGAAATAGACGGGGTAGTCCTGAAAGAGGGTGATTTCATCTCGTTGAACGGTTCTACTGGTGAAGTATATAAAGGTGAAGTTCAGACCAAAGCAGCCGAAGTTTCGGGTGACTTTGCCGAACTGATGGATTTGTGCAACAAATACACCCGGTTGCAGGTACGTACGAATGCCGACACGCCTCATGATGCTGAAATGGCACGTAAGTTTGGTGCGGTGGGTATCGGACTTTGCCGTACAGAACACATGTTCTTCGACAATGAAAAGATTATCGCCATGCGCGAGATGATCCTGTCCGAAGATGTGGAAGGACGTAAAGCAGCTTTGGCAAAATTGTTGCCTTACCAGAAAGAGGACTTCAAGGGTATTTTCAAGGCTATGGACGGTTTCCCGGTGAATGTCCGTCTGCTGGACCCGCCATTGCATGAGTTCGTACCGCACGACCTGAAAGGTCAGGAAGAAATGGCAAAAGCCATGGGCGTAACCGTTCAGTATATCCAGCAACGTGTGGAGAATCTGTGCGAACACAACCCGATGCTGGGACACCGCGGATGCCGCTTAGGAAACACCTACCCGGAAATCACCGAAATGCAAACTGAAGCCATCTTGGGTGCTGCTTGTGAATTGAAAAAAGAGGGCTATGATCCGCATCCAGAAATCATGGTTCCGCTTATTGGTATTTTATACGAATTTGAAGCACAAGAAAAAATCATCCGCGAAACCGCTAAGAAAGTGTTTGAACAAGAAGGAATCGAAGTTCCGTTTAAGGTTGGTACGATGATTGAAATTCCACGTGCTGCCCTGACAGCTAACCGCATCGCATCGCATGCCGAATACTTCTCATTCGGAACCAATGACCTGACCCAAATGACCTTCGGTTATTCACGCGATGATATTGCTTCCTTCTTGCCGGTATATCTGGAAAAGAAGATCTTGAAAGTAGATCCATTCCAAGTGCTCGATCAAAACGGTGTAGGCCAACTTATCAAAATGGCGGTAGAAAAAGGCCGTTCCGTTCGTCCAAGCCTGAAGTGTGGTATCTGTGGTGAACATGGTGGCGAGCCCTCATCGGTTAAATTCTGCCACAGAGTAGGTCTGGATTATGTCAGCTGCTCTCCGTTCCGCGTGCCTATCGCACGTCTGGCTGCGGCGCAGGCTGCTATTGAGGACACTCTCTAAGATTATCTTAAACATTGATTTAGGCTGTAATGTCCTGTATGACAGGCGTTACAGCCTAAACTGTTTTTATACGGTTCGTTCATTTGACCGCATAAATTGAGCCAAATAAACGGCTCTCGCATACAAATTACATACGAAATTCTGATGCTGCGCATACAAAAGGACATACAAAAGTAACTCATTACAAACCAATAATTTATGGCAACATTTAAAGCAATCGTAAGGTACAAGAGAGCCGATGGCTTTTACCAAGTCTATATCCGTGTCGTTCACCGCTCAAAAATGGGATATATAAAGACAGACAAGTTTATCACCGACAAGCAACTTACCAAAGCTGGCGAAATTAAGGATGCGGTAGTGAATGAATTTTGTTCGCGTGAAATATTACGCTACTCTGACATGATCAATCGTCATGAGGTATCAAACTATTCAGTATCTGAGTTGATAGAATTTCTTCAGCACTCAGATGGAGATGCAAACTTTAGTGAGTTCGCAGCTAATTTCATTTCTCAAATGATAAATGGTGGTCATGCTCGAAATGCTAAAAATTACCAGCTTGCCGTCAACCATCTTGAACGATATTTGGGAACGACGCAAATTATGTTCAGCACGCTTACTTCTGTTGTCTTGAAAAAATGGATAGATAGCCTATCTAAAACGAATCGTGCCAAAGAAATGTACCCTACTTGTGTGAGACAGATTTTCAAAAAGGCCATTATCGAATTAAACGATGAAGAACGCGGAATCATACGTATAAAATTCAATCCTTGGCTGAAAATAAAGATTCCCAAATCAGACGGTACAGTGCAAAGGGCTATCAGCGCAGAAGCCTGCCGTGAGTTCTTCAACCGTCCGCTTCCCAAAACGAAGATGCTGTCTCCCCTTCCGGAGCTTGGCCGCGATGTGGCTCTTCTTTCGTTGTGCATTGGTGGCATCAATACCGTTGACCTTTACGAACTCAAAAAGAAGGACTACAACAATGGCATTATCGGCTATAAAAGAGCCAAGACACGCCGCAGCCGCAAGGACGAGGCATATATGGAAATGCGTATCGAACCATTTATAAAGTCCACTTTCGAGAAGTATTTGTCCGGCGAGGATGATG